>Ga0123353_10004078_pt1 | contig 18716 bp, 19 predicted proteins | sample TergutLab28metaG_3_FD_92763 | JGI IMG/M metagenome (GOLD analysis project Ga0123353, IMG submission 92763) | Labiotermes labralis P3 segment gut microbial communities from Petit-Saut dam, French Guiana - Lab288 P3 | ecosystem: Host-associated > Arthropoda: Insects > Digestive system > Gut ... | reverse complement strand
CCTCAGTTACCAATTTTACCTTATCAACACCATCGGTAGTCTGCATCACTATATCTTTACCCCCCGGCTGACTAATTGTACAATTGATTGCCCGTTTTTCCTGTATCGCTGTCCGCAGTTGCGCCGTAGTCTTGATCGAGCTTTCATCTTTCATGAACACAACAAACAGCGTCGCTATCAACGCAATAGCCACAATCCCGATCACGAACCAGATCGTCTTATTCCCCTTTTTTTCTTCTACCATTAAAACCTCCTCATTATCATTTCTCTTACACTAACATACAACCTCAACTAAGGCAAATTTTTGCTTATAGTCTATTTTTATGCTATAGTCAAATAGCCAAAACCTGGGGCACGTTAAAATTATATTAATACAAAAAAGGAAGTGACAATATGCGTTTCCCCAAAGATCGTCTCGCCAACCTTGTAACCACAATCCGCGACGTCCTCGGCCCTCTGCTCATAGCATACATCCTCTACCTGGGAATTTCTGGAAGATCCTTTCAGGAATATTGGATTGCCATAGCTTGGACTTCGATCTCCTTACTCGACGCCCTCGACGGCCATTTAGCTAGAAAATTTAAGAGCCAACCCAATGGCGCCATGTTCGACGAACTCAGCGACAAAATCATCATCCATCTTGCCTTTTCCGTATTGTGCTATTTAGTGCAAATCAGCTTGTATCTATGGCTTATCATGTTCGTCCGCGACATCTTCGCAACTCTTATTCGCGTGCGGACCAAGAAAACAACCAAAACTTCCCCAGTCGAAAAAGCCAAATACCTCGGCAAGACCAAAATGACCTTCCAATGCGCCACGATTACCGCAGCACTCCTGCCAATATTTTCTGGGCAAACATTGCTCGTATTCCTGCTCACTGCCACATCAGCTGTGCTTAGTATTATCAGCGGCATGGAAATCTTAATACTCGCCATGGACGCCAAAAACCCCAAGTGGCTCAAAGGCTCATCCAATCGCATCAAATTCGCCAACTGGCTAACCGTCTCGCGCCTCGCACTTGTCCCCGTCATACCATATACCTTCATCGCTCAACCATTTGGCCACTTCAGCTACCTGGTCGGTACCATTCTCGCAGCCATCGCTGTCCCCACCGATGTCATCGACGGCTTCATCGCTCGCAAACTCAACCAAACCACCAAGATCGGGGAATTACTCGACCTCTTCGCCGACAAAATTCTGTTCTACTTTTGCCTAGCTGGGATACTACATGCCAGCAACTACACTCTAATGTTCCCAAACCCCACTTATTACATAGTCCTCGCAATCCTTGTCGTCCACGACGTCGCCTGCATCATCGGGTACTTCGTCATCGACAAGAGAATTATCGACCTGCTCGAATCCATCTGGATCGACAAATTGCGCTATGCACTATCTTGCACCTGGCTTATAATTGTTAGCTTTGCACTGGCCATCCCAAATCAAATACTCATCCTGCTGTCACTATTCCTAATCTCTATTGCTGCAGTAGCCTCAATCGTCGCTCTCTTCATTCTGGTTCTACGTATTAGAACCGCCAAAAAAGCCATCCAATAGCAGTAGCACTATCAAAAAGGTCGTCACCCGACGACCATTTTTGTTACATCAAAATTGCCGACGCACTCGTCGCCAAATCCTTGCCCTCGTTCCACAACCTCAGCGCCACCATTTTCGCCGCCAACTCACCTGACCACAGATTTATTGGACTATACGTCGTGTCTTTCAGGTCCGTCGTCACCACCTCACCGCCACTGCTCACGACAATCTGTTCATTATGATACGTCGCAATCGTCACCGGATAAGTTACGGTAAATTTATGCAAAGTCTCAATCAACTGATTCGTCGGCATCGACAAGGTAATCATCTTCGGATAATACACCGCCCGAAAAATTTTCTGCAGTTGGGGCAGGGTAGCACACAGCGTCACGCCGTCCTTTTCCAACCAATCACCCGCACAGTTCGTCAGCAATTCCACCGCATCACGCGTCACTAAAACTGGTTTGGCATTCTGCACCATAAATCTCTCCGCAAAAGTCACCGTCTCGGCATTTTTCCCCATATCGCCAATCATCATCACGCCGTCAACCTCCGCCATCGCCGCTATCGCAAAATCTGCTGCCTTTTTACCAAACCCGCCCGACGCATCACTCGGCACAAACACCACCCCAGCCCCCGCCGGTACCTGTTTTTTCAAACTGTCCGGCAACAACGTCTTGACTTCACCAATCCCCACCTCCACCGCCTTACTCGCCACACTCGCCACCGCAAAAAAACTCTCTTTGTTGCCGCCAATAACCAACAGCCTCCCCGCCAACTGCCTCCGCTCCGGCTTCCCTGTATCAATCTCAGGAAACATCGGTTCCTTTCCTTGCTTCCGCCAATAGTCATTCATGTTTGTATTATAAACTGAAGTGGGCATAATTTGAGAATATTTGTTTTTCCAGCTAAGCTGAGAGAAATTATTGACTAGATAAAAAAGATTCAACCAAACAATTTTCGACAATATGTTAGATTAAAAATGTTTTTGACGTATATTCCAGACGATACCAAGAGATTCGTCCTGAAAGGACGGTCCTCTTGGCTATCCTGAGTATGACGTCAAAAAATTTTTAGTCATTGAAGAAAATTTGTTTGGTTGAATCTTTTTGATATAACTAATCCCAAATTATATTCATTTCAATTCTATAGACACTGGACAATGATCCGACCCCAACACTTCAGGATGTATCTTCGCACTGATCAACTTTGGTTTCAAAACTTTCGATACTAGGAAATAATCAATCCTCCACCCCACATTCCTCGCCCGCGCCTGCCCCCAATGACTCCACCACGAATACTTCACGGTATTCGGATATAGCAAACGAAAACTATCCACCATCCCCGCCCGCGCCAACAACTCCGAAAATCCCCTCCGCTCCTCATCCGTATACCCGTGCTTACCCTCATTCGCCTTTGGCCGCGCCAAATCAATCGGCTGATGCGCCACATTAAAATCCCCCGCAATCACCACTGGCTTTTTCTTTTGCAATTCCACCAAAGCATCCGCCAAATACCCATCCCACCGCTCCCGCACCCGCAATCGCGACAAATCATCCTTCGCATTCGGCACATACGCCGAAATGCATATGCATTTACCCAAATCTACCCCTGTAAGTCGTCCTTCTTTCAATAAATCACCATAATCATCCACCAGTCCATCCCCATCTATATCCGCCACTCGCACCGCACCCTCTGCTAACTCCTTTCGCACCCACACCGCTGTCCCTGCATACCCCGCCTTCTTCGCAAAACTATAAAACTGCACATAGCTAGCAAACTCATCCCGCACCCCACTCTCCTCCACCTGCGCCTCCGAAATCTTCGTCTCCTGCATTAACAGAACATCCGGCACAAACTCGTCCACGAACTCTCGCAAAGCACCCTTGCGCATCACCGCTCTCAACCCATTCACATTCCAAGAGAACAGGGAAATATTACTTCCGCTCACGCGCCAAATCCCTTTCCTTGATCGTTTGTCGCTTATCGTACGCTTTCTTCCCCCGTCCCAGCGCAATCACCAACTTAATGTGTCGCTTCAGAGGCAACAATTTCACCGGCACAATCGAAAAACCCGCCACTTTCTGTCTCAACAACCCCGCAATCTGCCTCTTAGTCGCCAACAACTTTACATCCCGCGAAACCTCAGATCCCAAAGTCATCCCCACCAACCACAACTCCCCCTTCCGCACCACCACATACGCCCCCCGAATCTGCGCATGATGATCCCGCATCGCCCGCACCTCCACCCCGCTCAACACCATCCCCACCTCCAGCTCATCACCAAGCACATAATCAAACCTCGCTTTCCGATTCATCACCACCGCAGCATTACTTTTCATGACAACTCCTTTCGAATCTCTTTTTCCAACTTATCAGCAAAAGTCTTTTCCAATTTTTCATACCCCTTACGCCCCACCATTTTATGCGCCGCCCGTGACAAATCATTTTTTATCTTTTCTGACTTTGTGTACCAAGTTGAAGCATAGTGATGCACTACCACCGTCTTACCAGTTACCCGCATCTCGCCCGTCATATAATGTTTCGGCGAAAAATACTCACGCGCAAAAGTCGCAAACTTTCCATCCGCATATTCACGTGTCCTCCCATCCAAGACCACGCCATAAACATCCTGCGCATACACTGATGGCGAATGTACCGTTTTCAAAAACGTATCCGTCGTAATCCTCTCGTCCGCCAACTCATACCGCTTCAGTACTTTCCCAATCCACGGAGAGCCCTTTTTTGCCCCAAACACCGCCGTAGTAAACCAATATTGCGACTCCCACCCCGCAAAACCATCGTATTTCAAAAATGGTGCCAAAGGCTTCAACAATTCCACATCCGTGTCCATATAAATCCCCCCCTCCGTATAAAGCGCATGCATCCGAATTATATCCGATGCCAACGCCCATCGTCGTTCCCGCAACGCCTTCGCTACCAGCGGATATTTAGCTAAAACAATATCCCGCTCCGTCCAACACCGAATTTCAAACCCCGGATTTAACTCCCGCCAACCCTCAACAAACCCCGCGTCCCGCTCCGACAACGGCTTATCTCCCAACCATACGTAGTGAATTTTTCGCGATATCGCCATGATACAATGATAACATGAAGATCGCTATTTCCACCGACCTCTACCACCCAATGACCAACGGCGTCGCGGTCTTTTCACGTAATCTCGCCATCGGACTAGCCAAGCGTGGCCACGACGTGCTCGTCCTCGCTCCCAGCATCACTGGCAATATCACCATCGAACAAGACCCAGAACATAATCTTAAAATCGCCCGCCTCTCCAGTATCAAAATCCCATTTTACCCCGACCAAATCAACCAAATCCCCGAAATGAAAGCCATTTTTGGCAAAAAAATCCCCCGCCTTTTCTACAAAAACGGCATCAACCTCTGTCTCAACCCCTACGATGAAATCAAATATGTCCTCGATCAATTCCGGCCCGACCTGATTCACAACCAAACCGCTATAACAGTCGGCCTCGCCGCCCTCCACTACGCCAAAAGATACGACGTCCCACTAGTTTCCACCGGCCACGCCTACCCAGACAACTTCACCGGACAACTCAAGCTCCCCGAACTAATCAAAAAACCCACCGACGCCGTCGTCCGTCGCTATCTAGCTAGTTTCCTGCAAAAAAGCGCCTACGCTACCGCCCCCACCGAAATCGCCGTGCACGACCTCATTCCTAACCATCGCAAATTCAAAGTCCCCGTCGAAGCTCTCAGTAACGGCATCGACCTCTCCCGTTTCAGCCCCGGCAAAGCCAAACCCACCATCTACAAGAAATATAACTTACCTAAAACCCCCTTCGCCCTCTACGTCGGTCGCGTCGACCCCGAAAAAAGCCTCCCCGTCCTACTTGAAGCCTTCAGTAAAACCCTTAAAAGGCTCCCCCATGCCAAGCTCGTCATCGTCGGCGACGGCACCGACAAACAACGCCTCGAAAATCTCAGCAGGGAATTGAACATTACCGATTCCGTCATCTTCACCGGTCTCATCATCGGCAACGATCTGCCAGAAGTCTACCGCGCTGCCACCCTCTTCGCCATCACTTCCACCACCGAAACCCAAAGCATCGTCCTGATGGAAGCCATGGCCAGTGGTCTACCCGTCGTCGCCGTCCGCGCCGGCGCCATCCCCGAACTGGTCAAGTCTAACCAAAACGGCTTCCTTTGCGCCCCCGGCAACACCACCACCATCGCACGTAGCATCACCAAAATACTCCAACAACCCAAACTCCAAACCGCCATGGGCAAACAAAGCCTCAAGATCATCAAAACCCATGATATAAGTCATACTCTCACCCGCATGGAGCAAATCTACACCAAAGTCCTCCAAAAATAACTAATCGTACCCTTGTCGCCTCAAATCACCCCAAAAACCGCTTAATCCTCTTCGCCACTTCCGTCGGTCGTTCGTGATTTATCAGATGACCCGCCCCTTCAAACTCATGATATTCCACACTCACTCGCTTCGCCCACTCCCGCACTACTTTATGACTCGACAACCGATCCTTCTGCCCAAACAGCACCAAAGTCCGCTTGCCACTTGGCTCTCTTGTTTGATTCACCACCGACACCCTCAAGTCGCCCTGCAATGAGCGCGCCGACACAAACTGCCTACCATTCACATAGTGCATCTCATCAATCTCACGCTGTTTGCTCCTGTCCGCCGTCAAATAATGCGAAATCATCCACGACACCGGCTTGCTCGCCAAAATTTTCTTCCTATACTTCAATGGAAACGGCGCCAAAATCCCATTCGCCGCCCCATAGGACGCCGTACTTAAAATCTTATTTGTCGTCTGTCGCACAATCGGCGATAACAGCACCACATCATCCGCCACACTTTCCGGATATTTCGCAACATAGTGCGACACAATAATCGACCCCATTGAATGTCCCACCACCACCGGTTTCTCCTTCAGTCCATCAACATATGAACGCAACCATTCAACATGCCCATTCAAATCTTGCTTCTCCAGCTCCGGATTGCCCCCCGTCCCCGGCAAATCCAAATTGTGTACCCTAAAATCCTTCTGTAACAACCTTTCGATCTCTATGAACCCATAACTACTCCCCCTCATCCCGTGTACTAGTATGACAGTTCGCTTCTTATTTTTTTCCATAACGCTTCAACGCCCTCAAGACCGCCGGGCGCTTAAATCCTACTATTACCTCATCGCCGATTATCGTCGTCGGCACCGTATCAAAATTATAATCAAATTTCTTCGCAATCGGATCGTCCACCGCCAAACTCAAAGTACTCCTCTCCTCGTATTCAATCCCTTTCTCATCCATCCAATCCAGCAGGGCATGACAATACACGCAAGTTGGTGTTGTATAAACAATTGGTTTCATTTTTCCTCCTCCAGTCCCTCTATTATATCACGAATTGCTTGCGTATTTTCACACTCCATCAACCGTTCCCGCACCTCCGCCGCCCCCGGAAAGCCGTTCACGTAGATTTTGAAAAATCGCTTCAACGGCTCAAACGTCCTCTGCTCATACTGGTCAAACAAATCAAGATGATACTCCAGTAACTCAATTCGTTTCCGAGATTCCGATAGTGACCCTTCGGAAGACGGACTTGGGGCCGGCCCGCCGTTGCGGGCGGCCACCACGTCCTCACTGCCTCTGTCGTTACAGAAGGCAGAGCTTCCTAAGAGTTCACTATCGGAATCTCGGAAGCAGAATGGATCTACGAACACTCCTCTTCCTATCATAATTCCGTCAACCCCAAGATCAGCAAACCTTCGCCCATCTTCCCAATTCTTAATGTCGCCGTTAATTATCAACTTCGTCCCCGGCGCCACCTCATTCCGAAGCGCCACAATCTCCGGCACCAACTCGTGATGCGCCTCCACCTTACTCATCTCCTTCTTCGTCCGCAAATGCACTGTCAATGCATTTATGTCCTGCATCAGCACAAACCTCAGCCATTCCCGCCACTCCTCTACTTGCGAATATCCCAACCGCGTTTTCACCGACACCGCCAACCCCGATTTTTTCACGGACTCAATAATCTTTCCCGCCAGCTCTGGCGTCCGAATCAAACCAGAACCACCCCCATTCCGCACCACGTTCTTATCTGGACAACCCATGTTAATATCCACCGCACTATACCCCATCTCCGCTACCCCCCGCGCACAAACCTCAAAATACTCCGGCACCACCCCCCAAATCTGCGCCACAATCGGCATCTCTTCCGGCAAAAACTGCAACCGCTCCACAGCATTTGGGCGTCCCTTCTCGCTAGCATAACTGCTCACATTCGTAAATTCCGTAAAAAACACATCTGGCCGTCCCGCCTGCAGTATCACCTGCCGAAACACCACATCTGTCACTCCCTCCATCGGCGCCAAACAAGTAAACCCTCGTTCAAACTGCCCCCAAAAATCACTTTTCATCACAACATATTTTAACATAAAAAATGAGCCCTCGGACATCCGAGAACTCACTATTCTAGTGCGATTTTCATCGCCGACGACGAAGCCAAACTGCAATTGCAATTACTATTACCACAACCGCAGCAACCGCGACTAGTATGCCTATCGCCACTGCATTCAGTAACTCTACCAGCCACGGAAATTTCATAGCAACAATCGCAAAAGCTACTATTACTCCTACTATTATCGCCATGCGAATCATTAGTCGCACAAAAGAATGTGCCGTACCTCGCAACCGATTCATTAACCTCTCCCCCCTTTCTTCATTATTAAGTTTTACACCAAAAAACTCACAGACTCTTACCATTATATCACACTACGCACAAAAAATCAACCCCCAAACTACCCCTACATCGAAATTGCAATATCGTGCAGCTGCTGCTTCGTCAAATCATTCGACACATCATCGATCCGATAAAGTATCCCGCCATTCACCCATACCGCATTCGAATCAAACACATAAATCGTCAGACCCTGCTCCTTCATCACCTCATACTTCTCGCCCCACTCCGGCAACACAAACTGCGACAATAACGCCATACTATCCCAAGACGTCTTCTCTTGCAGAAGCGTAAAACTCTTACCTTCTTTTTGTACAAAATCAATTGTCACCTTACCGCTATTTTCTGCCACCAATCCACCCATCTTATAGCCTCGCGGCACATACGACGGATACGCGCTCTCGATCCCGCTCTGCATCGCCGCCACCCGCACCGACAAATCCGGTAAATTCAAATGAACCAAATACCCCAGCAGAGCAATCGACATCGCTGACATCGCCAGTGCCACCACCAACTTACGTTTCCGCCACACGCCGCGCTTCTTCGAAATCACCTCTGTCATCTGTTCCTGCACCACCACATCCTTATCGTCGCTAGACGTCGCCATCCGCTGCAAGGCTTGCTGAATCGCCCGATCTTTCATCTCCTGCGCCGTCAAATGCCGCGGCATTTCCGCTTTCCGAGCCGCCACCCGCGCATTCGTCAACGCTACCGTCGGATGCACTGTTGCTGCTTCATCAAGGACAAGCTCAGCAACCTCTATCTCCTCAGGGGTCTCCGCTTTCGCAACCGGCGACAATCTCACCCCGCCCTGAGCCTTCTTAGCAATCAACAAACGATTTTCACGATTCATTTTCTCCGCCAACGCCTGCCGACGCAAAAACGCCTCTCTCTCCAACTGTTGGCGCTTGCTAATCTGCGCCTGCACTGGCGGACGCTTCACGAACTTACGATTCAGAGTAGTAGACTTTTGCAAAGCTTTGTGGCGAGCTGCGCTAGGAAGATGTTCCACCTTCTTGCTCGCAACTTTCTTTACTCTATCCATTCTTCCTCGCTTTAATCTGCTAAAGCTATGATAAACCACAAACGCAAATATATCAAGTGATTTTTGTGATACAATTGACCAAGTATGGAGCGAGCTAGACAAAAGAAATTACACAGCATTCGTATCATCATTACCAACATCCTCATGGGCGTCTCCGTCTTCGCCATTGTCAGTATTCTCATCCTTCTCGCCATGGGTTTCACCCTCACTAAAGACGGTGGATTAGAGCGTTCCGGCCTCCTCCAAGTCAGATCTCGCCCCAGCGGCGCCACCGTACAAATCAACGGCCAAGCCCAATTCTCTCGCACTGAAATGAGCAAAATGCTCTCCGAAGGCAACCATGACATCGTCGTCACCAAAACCGGCTACAGCACTTGGACTAGCTCCATCAACATCGAAGCCGGACTACTCACCCGCATCGATTGGGTCCGCCTCTTTCCCCTACAAAGAACTGTCGAAGACGTCCACGAATACAAGTCCCTAAAACTCGTCAGCACTTCACTAGACAAGCACTATCTGGCACTCCTCCCCGAGAATTCCACCACCCTTCAACTCATCAATATCAGCTCCGACGATATCAAATACAGCAATATCGACCTCATGAGTTTCCTGCTAACTAATGGTCCTTTCATTGAAACTACAGCGGACTGGAGCCCCAGTGGCCTAAAAATTACCCAATGGAGCGAAAACCACAGCAAATTCCTCCTCAAATGGAACTATAGTCAAGACGCCACTCATTGGTATCTTGTAGATGTTGCCAAACCCGAGAACAGCATAAATCTCACCGCAAAATTCGCCGCCAACTTCACCGACCTCCAAATTGCCGATCCCGCTGCCACCAAAATCTGGGTCACCGATTCCAAGAATCTCCGCATGATTCATACCGATACACTCACAATTTCCGGCATTTTACTTAATAATGTCGAAAAATTCTCCAGCCACGCCAACACCATCGGCTTTATCGGCGCCAACAGCAAAGGCGGTCGCATCGTCGGTATCTACCAAGAGGACGCAAAGGGCAGCACCACCATCCACGAAATCCCCGATAAGATCTCCGCCGCCCATATCGCCCTCAGCGCCAACTGGCTGGACAATTGGGTCGCCTACACTCTAGATAATCGCCTATTCGTCCGTGCTGGCAATTACCCCGTCTATGGAAGCAATGTCCGTCTCACCACCATCGCCGAAAACGACCTCGATTTCACTCCAGTCCGTCTCAGCGCCAGTCCCACTGGTCGTTTCGCCGTCGCCAGCTCCGAAGATCAGCTCACCATCATCGACGCCGAACTCAAAAATCGCGCGGACTTCGCATTCCCTGGCCCCAAACTCAACTGGCTCGACAGCCATATTCTCTGGACCGACCAAGATGACCAGCTCACCATCGTTGATTTCAATGGCGAAAACCGTCGCAACCTCACCGCCATCGCCAGCGGCTTCGATCTCGCCCTCACCACCAACAACCGTTGGCTCTACTTTCTCGTCCCCCAACCCAACGAAAAACCCGGCTTCATCCTCCAGCGAGAGAGATTGTAGGGAAACTTTAATTACCTTCTCCAAAGAACCTGTGGAAGATTGTTAGATAAATCAGAAAAACTTAATTTTCGAGAACATATGATTTCTCCAGTCAAAATTGCAACAGCTTCCTATGATATTTTTGAACGGGTGACGAAGTGGGGCCCCCTCAAAAATTCATTAGGCAAGATGTTGTAATTTTGACAGATGCGAGCAAATCATGGTTCAAGAAAATTAAGTTTTTCTGATTTATCTAACTTCTTCCAGTCAACCAATTCCACAACTGTTCCAGTGGCGACGGATCATTGCTCGGCATCATCTCCGGCTCCACCTTGTCATCCGACACCGGCGGCGTATTCGAAGCCCCATCCGGATCCGGACTAATCTGCTCCGCAAAAACCAGCAACCGAAATCGCGATGTCCCCAGCGGCGTACAAGTAATCAGAGTTAGAGTTGGCCGTTCCACCGTCTTCGTCAATACCCCCACGTCGGTCGGCATCACCGTCCGCTTACTCGTCACCGAATACGTATATCGCACCGACTCATAATTCACGTAAATCAAATCTCGCTCGCCCAACCGTTCTAGCCCCGAAAAAATAAACTTATAATCCGACGCTCGATACACGTTTCCCGCCGAATGTCCCGAAATCGCAAAATTACCCACCTCGCCCGGCATCGCCGACGCCCCCGGAATCGCAAAATGCGCCACCCCATTATTCATCGCGTGATTCATTGACGCCGCATCATTCGCCGACCCAAACACAATCGGCACCACTACATTCAATTTCGGAATAATCAACAACGGTTCCGACCCCACCTCTACCGCCACATTCGGATCAATCGCCACCAACTCGCTCACCGATCCACCCCCCGGCGCCATATATGCCACCACATTCGCCAATATTACCTGATTATATTGAAACAATACTCCTATCAAAACCACCGTTACTCCAATTATAATCGGCACAAAATGCTTCGATCGCCGCGCCCGTCGCGCCCCCTCCGTCGCCTTCACTCGAATCTTCTCTCGGATCCCCTTTGCTTCCGCCTCAGCCAGCATCTCCTGCTCCACCGCCTTCTCCAAGTCTTTCCCATGCGTCCGCTCATACCGCAACTTTTCCTGCTCCACATAATCCCGCGCCGCCCGATTGTAATAATCCCCATAGTATTTCTGATAATAGTCCTGCCACGCCGAATGATATTTCTTCCACTCCTCACTATCCACCTTCGGCTGTTGCTCTGGACTCTCAAAATTGTTCGAATCAGCACTGTAAGCCGCCAAAACTTTTTGTCGCGCCAACTTAGAAGCCGTCTCTCGCTGCTTCTCACCAGAATCTTGCCCACCAGTCTGCTTATCCATATTATGCTTCATTGTAACATAATTCACCGTATATGAAAAAACTGAGCCTTACGTTGGGTGGCCCAGTTATTCACTTTGGAACGGCATCTTTCTTCATACGACACAAGATAGAATCAGCGCAGAAATCCCCGCAATGATCCAGATCTGCTGGCCGTAACTAAGACGGCTCATGTAAGTCTGATTTGGCCTTCCGTCCTTCGTAGTCGCCCACAGCTTCGGTGTTACCTGTAGTAGTGCAGCTATCCCGAGCGGGACGAAGAAAACCAACGCCCAAACCCATCCGAAGACGGACCAGAAAGCAATTGGCACTACTATCAAGCTCACGGTTATATGGGCTGCGCCAGTCAACCCAATTTTCACACGCAGCTCCGCCTGCCTTACAGACTCTTCTGGATGGTTTTTATACCACCAGTCACTGACTACGTCGACCACGAGTGACGATATTGAGGTCAACAATACTGCCCCCAATAATGACAGCTCCAGTACGACATGACCTTTCACTAACCGTAAAGCAATCATGGCAATAGAAAACACCAGCATCTTTAAGCCGTACGCCACTTGCGCCAACGTCGCCAATCGTTTCGCGAAAAGCGCCTGACTTCCAAGTTTCATTGTAGCTTCCATCGAATATTCCCCCTTTCTAAAATTATTTATTATCCTCGACGAAAACTTCTACCCAAGCAAAACAGAAAATCGAAATTTATTCTTATGCTTGCTCTCCTTATTATACTCTTTTTGTGTAAAAATAGCAAGTTTTTTTGCACAAAAACACCGCTCAAACCAAACTTTACATTCCTACCCTTATCTGTTAACATACCAATAATGGTCCCGTCGTCTAGTGGTCTAGGACGTCTGGTTCTCATCCAGAAAATCGCGGGTTCGACTCCCGCCGGGATCACCAATGATGATACAACGACTTCGGTCGAACACGCGAATTTTCCACGAAGTAAAATTCGCGTAAGTTCGACTCCCGCCGGGATCACCATTTTTTGTGCTACAATAAGCATATGCAAAACAATATGCTCAAACGCCACTGGCGCATCATCATACCAATCATAATCACGGCGGTAATCTTCTGTTTTTCCGCCCAGTCCACCGATGCATCCGACTCATTCTCGGCACCCATCGCCAACTTTTTCGGCCTCCCCCACGCCGTAATCCGCAAAACCACCCACTTCGTTCTCTTCGGCCTACTCGGTGCATCTTGGTACTACTACCTGCGCAAACTCAGTAGCTTCACTCCAGGCTTCACTAGCCTCGGCAGCCTTTCATTTGTCCTTCTCTATGCTGTCCTAGACGAATACCATCAAACCCTGATTCCTAGCCGCTCCGGTGAACTCGGCAATATTCTGCTCGATACCACTGCTGGCCTCGCTGGCATCACCCTCATTGCCCTAGTCTATTACCTCACCCGCAGCAAAAAGGAAAAGATCGCCCGCCGCAAACAAGTCGACAAAATCTGGTCCGACAACGACAAACTTACCAAATCACTCAAGAAACCCCACAAGAAATAGAAAACGGCCAACCCGTTTTCTAGTTAGCCGTCCATCTTAATCCGCAATTCTGCTATTCATTTCCGTCAGGTGCATAATTTACGATCTCATTAAACTCACATACCCTCGCCTTAAAGTGAATAACCGTTATCGAAGAAGATTTAGGTTTTTTTGCATGCATCATAGGGCCATAATAACCCGTAATTTCCGTAATAATAAACCGTTCACTTTCATCTTCCGTGCTACCTGTAGCTATAATGCTATACCGAATACCATGTCTGCCCTTTTCCCGCATCAAATCCTTCTCATCCTCCACGGTTCTCTTGACAATATCACTAGCCGCATTTTGGTCATTGGCTACACCAGCAAACACCCATGGACCGTTTTTTCCTCCTTCTCTTTCAACTGCATAAAAAACCGCCAACACAAGAATCACATCCTTTCAAAGCATCTCTTTGTGGATTAGGCGCCACAAAGTATCGCCATATCTCCCCATTATAGCACACTTGAACAAAAATGTCAATAGTGCTATACTAAGAACTATGAAATCTCTTCCCGTCGTCGCTATCATCGGTCAAACTAATGCTGGCAAATCCAGCCTATTTAACCGTCTGCTCCGCCACCGCGAAGCTATCGTTGCGCGCGAACAGGGAACCACTCGCGACAACGTCGTCGCCACCATCGACGACCGCTATATCCTGATTGACACCGCCGGTCTCAAAAACCCCAGCGACGAGTTCGAAGCCTCCATCCGCGACCAAATTGACGACGCCATCGCCTCCGCCGACCTCATCCTCATCCTCATCGACAGCGCCAAATACCCAGACGACGAAACCACTGGTCTCGTCCGCCTCGCCCAAAAATCCCAAAAACCCTACCTCATCGTCCTCAACAAATCCGATCTCAAAGAATCCCTCCCCAATCCCGAATTCCGCCACTTCGGCGAGAAAAATTTAATACGCATATCTGCAACTACGGGGCAGGGAATTGACGACCTCAAGGCATGCATCACGAACAATTTAGAGGAATTTCGCATTTCTCCGGTAAAAAAGTCTGATTTACCAAGTTCAGAAAATCTGTTTGAGCGAAGCGAGTCATTTTCTGAACTTGACGCAAAAAAGACTTTTTTACATACGCGAGCAAATGTGCATTCCGATGAATTAGTTCGTGATGATACCTTAAGGATTGCTTTAATCGGTCGCCCCAACGTCGGCAAGAGCTCACTCTTTAACTCATTGGCAAAGAAACAACAAGCTCTCGTCAATAGCAGACAGGGCACTACCAGAGATATTAATCGAGTTGAAATTAAATTCAAAGGCAAAACTATCGAAATCCTCGACACCGCCGGCCTCCGTAAACCCGGCAAGAGAGAAGTCGGCATCGAAAAATTCTCCGCCGTCCGCACCCTCGCCGCCATCGAGCAATCCGACATTTGTTGCCTCCTGGTCGACAGCACCGAGCCCCACAGCAAACTCGACCAATCCCTCGCCGGCCAAATCGCCGACGCCGGAAAGGGCATCATCCTAGTCGTGACAAAATCTGATCAGTTGGATTCTTCGGAACATCGGGTTTCTCCGGTCAAAAATACTACGATTACTGGCGAATCTGAGGAGAGGGTGTCGAAGTGGGACCCCTCCGAAGTGAGCCAGAATAATCGTGGTGTTTTTGACCAACGCGAGCAAACCCGCGAGACGAAGAATCCAACTGATCAGATTTTGAACCAACTAGAATACGACTTCAACTTCATCCCATACGCCCCAGTCATCTTAACCAGCGCCCAAACCGGCAAAAACGTCACTAAAATCTTCGACCTCGCCCAACAAATCGAGCAGCAACGCAATACCACCGTCAAAACCTCCGATCTCAACAATATCCTCAACGACGCCACCTCATCACACCCTCCCGCCGGCCTCAAAAACACCAAGCCAAAACTAAGATACATCACCCAAACCGACACCAACCCGCCCTGGTTCGTCGTCTACGGGTCAAATTTACAACAACTTCATTGGTCTTACAAACGCTTCCTGGAACGCAAAATCAGAGAAGAATACCCGTTCATCGGCACCCCCATCAAATTTTCCTTCAAAAATCGCGACGAAAATCCCCAAAAACCATAGCACAAATCAAACTTAAGCTGTTACACTAAGAACAGAACAAAGCGGGTGGTGATAGACCGTCCGTTTTTATTAAGGTATTGCACCTTAATAATACAATATCTTTTAGGAGGTTTTACTATGAGCAACGACCCCAATTCTATCGTACTCCTCGCCGACGCCATCGGCTCCCCTGACTTTCTGCAACACCTCGACGGTAAAGGACCATATCAAGATTGTGTTTGCCTAATAGGCATAACTGAAATTGAACGAGCGGCAGCAATCTGCGCCCAAGCAGATCCCAAAAGCTTAGCCGCCGAACTCATCCGTATTGGCTTGCGCCAAATCCGCGAAACCACATCGAAGTCAATCAAAATCATGCCCAACGTGCCGAACATTGACGAATCCACAATTGTAGTTACTAACATGGATAATCGCGCCATCGAATTACAAGCAAAACATAACTGCAAAACCATTCGCTTCAAGACCACTCTCAACCCCTATACCGGCTTTTCCTTCATGACTCTCGACACCGCTCAGGCCGAAGAATGGAACAATTTCGGTGAAATACTTTCGCCCATCCCGCTCAAAACCGGCGAATTCGTTGTGTTTACTAATAACGGCAACAGCACCTACGGTCCCGTCGGCATCGTAAAAGACAATAAGATCTCTCCGCTGAATAAACGCACCATCAACCCTTCCGGCATCACCCCAAAAAGCAAATGGCAAATGATAATAATTGAAATGCTCCTGAGCGATACTTGCCCCATCTGCGTTATTGGCGCCCGTGCCGGCGCCGGCAAAACTCTTCTTGCGATAGCTTGCGCTCTTTATCTCCGCAGTATTGGCAAGATCAAGCACATCGTCTATGTCCCCCCTTACAACAAGGATCCCGCCATACCTGGAAATCCCGAAGAAAAGATGGCTCCCTACCTCCATGGTCTCCGTGATAATCTATTAGTCATCGACACCTACTCGCGCGGCTCAATCATCAAGCCCGCCGCAGCCGTTCATATCGAAGAGTTCGATCAGCTACTCGGCTCCTACGAACGTATCGTCGACAAAATCAAAGATCTTAACACCAGCGACATTACCGAAACTCTTAATTTTATCCGCGACCACCTCTCTTGCATCCAGGCACAAATCAAACAGATCGAAGACTTGACAGGGGATGAAGCAGGCACAAATATCTACAGTGAAGCTCTTAGCACGGAGCTGTATAATCTACTGTCACCCCTACAGGACGCCCAGAGAGATCTTACATCCCTGCGCCAAGGCGATATGGGTAAGTTCCTGCGTCAAGTCAGTAAAAGTATCAAAGATGCCCAAAAGACCATCATCTCTACAATTTCGCCAAACATCCGCAAGCCCACCACGACGTCCGACATCATCAAGAGATATGGTATAGAAGTGATGAATATAACCCAACTCCACTCGCGCTCTCTCGCCGACACCTTCGTCATTGTCGACGAAGCCCAATTCCTCCAAAAATCCAGCATCGATAACTTAGGCTCGCGCGCCTCCACTGGCTCACATATCGCTTTTCTCGGCGATGCTCGCCAAACCTACGACATTGACTCAACTGATACTATAAATGGCATGCTCATCCTTACGCAAACCCAGAAAAATTCACCTAGCGGCTCTGTTCTGGTCGTTCCCCCATCAGTTCGCAGTGAACGCCTAGACTCGGCCGATTTCATTCAATCCCTAGAAGGCGTTTCACTTAATAGTATCGTCAAAAGTATGATCTAAGTACCTTTAATGGGGTCGCCAAGCGACCCCATTAAAATATGCTACAATATCCTTATGAAACTCATCATCGGTTTCGGCAACCCCAGTCGACAATACAATTTCACCCGCCACAATTTCGGCTTTCTCGCCCTCGATTTTTACGCCAAAACCCACGATCTCTCCTGGAAATCCGACCCCAAATTCTTCGCCGACACCACCAGAATAGACGACGTCATCTTCGTCAAACCCCAAACTTTCTATAATCGCGTCGGCGAATCCGTCAGCAAATTCGTCAAATTCTACAAACTCAACCCCGCCACCGACATCCTGATCGTTTGTGACGATTTCGACCTCCCCTTCGGCACCATCCGACTAAGAGAGCAGGGCACCACCGCCGGTAATAACGGCCTCAAATCCACCATCGACCACCTCAAAACCACCCAATTCCCCCGTCTCCGCCTCGGCAGTAATAATCCTCCTATCAGAGAGACTCTCGGCGACACAGATTTCGTCCTCAGCAAATTTACCCCCGAAGAACGCGAACAACTGCCTCAAATCTTGACTAAAATATCAGATAAAATTGACGACTTTACGCAAAACTAGAAAGATTTTAGCCAAACAATTTTCTACAATCTTTTAGATTAAAAATGTTTTTTACGTATATTCCTGACGTTACCGACAGGTTCGTACATAGTACGGTTCTGTCGGCTAACCAGTGTATGACGTCAAAAAATTTTTAGTCAATTGACGAAAATTCGTTTGGTAAAATCTTCGTGTGATTTGTGTTACTTTAGCTATTATTTCCTAATTTATACACTTTTTTAATAAAATTCAACATTTTCTACCACCTCTGTTATCCCCAACAAAATTACCCCATTTTATTGCTTTTTTGAAAAAAGTCTGAAAAAACTATTGACAATACTACTCATGTGTGCTATAATGCCTATAGTTAGGACACATATTGTCCGAAGCTGCACCTAAATAATTAAATGGTTATTTCGAGAATTTTTCTCAAAATAATTGTTGCGTGCTCCAGAAGAGCCTTTCGGCCTTGAAATTCTCCTATTTTAATTTCAAGTGAAAAGTATTACCTCCACTTGTAAAGGATATTTTCTAGAGCTAGCAACCCCTCTAACCGGCGGGCCCCATACATCGTGTGAGGTGGGTCGCGCTTCCGGGGTTCTCCCGGTGTCAATAGAGATGTG
>Ga0123353_10004077_pt1 | contig 18720 bp, 17 predicted proteins | sample TergutLab28metaG_3_FD_92763 | JGI IMG/M metagenome (GOLD analysis project Ga0123353, IMG submission 92763) | Labiotermes labralis P3 segment gut microbial communities from Petit-Saut dam, French Guiana - Lab288 P3 | ecosystem: Host-associated > Arthropoda: Insects > Digestive system > Gut ... | reverse complement strand
AGGAGATGTTCAGCAAAGTCAACGAAGGAACTGTAAGGGTAGTTATTGGTTCAACAGAGACGATGGGAGCCGGAACCAACTTTCAAAAGAATCTAAAAGCCATAGTACACGTTGATGTCCCCTGGCGGCCTCGCGATATTGAGCAGCAAAACGGACGCGGCTACCGCAGCGGTAATCAAACAGGTGAACTTGAAATTTATAACCTTACGACAAAAGGCAGTCTTGACGCAGGACTTTACGCGATTCTTGAAACGAAACAAAAACTTATCTCTCAGGTAATGAGCGGAGCTAAAGATATACGGGATTTGGAGGAGGAATATTTCAGCAGCGTTAAAGAGTTGTCAATAGAAAATGAATTTTTAAAAGAAGCAATCGGACTTAAACAGGAGATAAGAAAACTACAGAATCAGGAGTACGCGCATAATACCAGTGTAGCGCAGGCAATCCGTTCAATACAGAATTATGATACTGATTTAAAAAGCGCGTCAAAAAGCTATGAAGCCGCACAAAAGGATATTGAAAAAAGAGTTCCTGAATCTTCGGTTAAAGCGGATAATTTTTCAATGATAGTATATGGTGAAACATATACGAAGCGTAAAGATGCCGGAGCGATGATCATTGCGGAAACCAACGCGTTTCTTAATGAAGTTAGAATGCCGGGCAGCAACGAACGTGCGGAGAAAACAATAGGGGCGTATGCCGGATATGAACTGGTATTAAAAGCAGAAAAATATGATGCAAAAGCGACTCTCAATCTCAAAAATACATTTAACTCGTTTTACACAGATGTACGCCATGACTCAGATAGTGTCGGCCTTTGCGCATCGCTTCATAATGTAGTTTTTAAAAATATGGATACTATTTTGGATAATGCGAAGTTACGCCTTGACGGTGTAAAAAATTCTCACGAGAGTAATCTTAAACTTAAAGATGCACCTTTTGAGAAAGCATCTGAATTAAGCCAAGCAACAGCGCGGCTTACAGAGGTAGAACAGATTCTTGATGAGCAGAGGGCTAACAACAAAGATCAACCCGTTAAGCAAAGGAACTATTTCTCATGGGAGGAATTAGACCAAATGACTCCTCGAAAAGTTCATACGAATGCCGTTTCATTTTGCAAAAAAGAGGATTACTTTTTTCAGCCCCTTATTGTCGAACCTGAACCGGAGCAAAATCCCGAAATTAAATGCGGTGCGGATGTCGCAGAATTTTTACTGCGTGAGCATTCGGTAGTTTTGGGCAAGGCAACAATAGAGTTTCTTGATAATAAATTTGCAGATAACGATTTAAGTCCACAGACGGCTTATGAGCTTTTAAACACTGCCGTTTTGGATTTCAAAAATGATTTTTCAAACTGCGGTCACACTTGGAATATGGATACTGTCGATAATTATGCAGAGTATGTAAGCGGCGGTTCCCCGCGCTCCGGCAATAATGATTATGTCGTCAAATTTGATGAACAGAGTAAAAATTTTGATGCGTATCTTGTAAAAAACAGTGAGCTTCGCAAGCTCGGCGGTGGGACGGATTTTGAGGACATAAAAAAGCGAGTTGAGAATCACGCGATCAATGCCTATATAGGAAAGAAAATAATTGAGACCGTAAATTTATCCATCGAAAAACCGCAAGAACTGGCTTGCGCAGTACCGCAAACACGCGGCAGAATTGATTTAACAGATTGAGAGAGGATTTTGATTTATGGGCGGAGAGCTTTTTTGTCATTATTACGACAGTACGGAAAGAGAGATTCACATTGAAGATATTAAACCGTGTTCAAACTGCGGGGTTCCCGTTTGTTCTTCGTGCCGTATCGGTGATTTTTGTTTGGAGTGCGATGAGATAAAGGGTGACTCAAAAGAATTGCTTTTGAGAGCAATGGAAATGAAGGCGTTTTATGGGAAATATGAGCCCGTTTTGGTGATTAAGTACGAAAATGAAAACTTGTTCAACTCGAAATCAACTTTTCTGTCAGTAATACAAATTTATCTAACGCTTGCTCGAAAGATAAATTTTCTGTATCGGGAGCATAGGACATATTGAGGACGTAATTTTTGTAGTCACGAGCGTATCGTTTATTTTCCGAAAATACTGAGATTGTGCCATCTATTGAGAGTTTTAACTCTTTATCTGACTTTGCGCGTAAGACAATATCTTTGTTATAAACTGCGTCTAATGTTTTTTTAAGTTTATCGTCAATGGTTATTTTATCGGCCAGTCTTGCTAAATCGTGAAGATGCCGTATATCTGTTGATTCGTACCCGTCTGTTCCGATTCTCCACAGTAACGAACTGATTTTGTCAATTGCAGTGTCTTCTATTGCTACACAGTCGAATTCTACTTCCGGCGGTAGTTGTTCATATTCGTTATGTAACGATATTAATGAACATTTAACGGATGGGTAATATATTTCTGTGAAGAATATCTCTACCTTTATGAAAGGGCGTAACGTGTTGCTTGGGTTGAAGCTCTCATTACGCGGATAGTTTATTTTGTAAAAGAGCAGCGTATTTTCGTTTCGAGCTTCCGGTTCACCGACTAATGATAATGTTTCTAACGATTTGAGGAAATCGGTGATTGTATGCTTGATTTTGCTCTTTTGAGTACGGTTGAGCGGAACACTTGATACAAATCTGAAATCAATATCTTCACTAAACCGCTTCATTATGCGGTGGGCTTTTACTAAACTTGTTCCACCACCGAACACTAAACGTCCATTTGGCAAAGAGAGTTCTGACAATTTTTTAATGAGATAAGTCACCCAATAGTCTTTTTCGGGGATCGTTTCTTCAAAGCCGTAATTCTGCGCGATTATTTTGAATGTTTTGACATCAAAATTCATACCGTTGGCCTCGTGTTAAGCCATTGATTTTTATATCTTGCTCCCATTATCTCAAAATTTACACTGTATCCATTGTAGCTGATTTTACGGCGGACGCGCTTGGATACTGCTATTACGCGGCCTGTTGGGATTTGGGTGGAGATGTCGGCGTTGTAGGCGTTCCAGTAGGATGAATTGCCGGTCTTTATTCCGTATTTCTCTAGAGCCTGTCGTGCAAGATCGCCGATAAACTTTATCGGACGAATATCACCATTTACCGCAGTCTGTGCTTTGGCATAAATGCCTTGTCCAATTTTAATCAAACTGCCGGAACGTACCATATTTCGCAAAACACGCAAAACCTGATCATATCCCGCCAAATCTGAAAAATCCGATGGGATAAAAACATCTGCTTTGCTTTTTTTGATACGAATAGATATTTTACGGGGCAATGTATCTGTTTTCATAGTTTCGCCTTTATGGTCAATATACGACATCACTATACTGTCAATATACGACATTTCAACGGCAATAATCAAGCCGTTTTTTGTTCCAGCATTATATATTTCCTAATACCACTAATATAAATGGTTACGAGGTTCTTACGAGATATTCAAAATACAACAGTCTTGCACATGAAGATACACAAGAAGCGACACTATTTACCGTTTTGCGAAAGGTGCCAAAAAACGGCACTTTATGCAGACATAATATGTTAGTGCCCCTATGTGACTTTGCTAAAAAGTTTCGGTTATATCCGAAACATACAGCGGTTTACGCGCGTATTTCGATTATAACCGATTTTCTTTAAAGGCATCTATAATGGCTTGCGCTGCACTAATACTTTGTTTTCTTACGTAATTTTAACGAAATGCCTCTACGTTCAGCCATTTTTTCAAACAAACGAACTGCGGTGGAGGCTTTCTCCTTTAATAGAGTGTCCGATTTCGTTTCATCAGCCAACTGTCCCATAATTGATTTTATATCCTGTAAATCCAACAGATTAACTGCTATGCAAAATAGACTTTTTTTCCGACCATCATCGTAATTTTTCAACAACTTTTCTAATAATTTAACCTTTTCATTCAATTGCGTTTTATATTCTTCAATTCCGATTCGCTTTGCTTTTTCTAAATCGTGAAATTGGTTTTTATGAGTGATGAACGAGTCTAATTGATCAGCGCTATCATATTTTTTGCAGGGATATTCTTCACACTCGTAACAGTATTCAATACCTCTGCGCTGAGAGCATGACAACACACCGCATGGAGGATGTACCGCTGAAAAATCTTTTCCGGCACAGCCCGGACATTTTGATGATCCATCAGTATAATAACGCGGGCATAGTCCACAGTTTAGACCACAAGCAGAAAATAGCGGATATTTTCTTGTTTGGTATTCCATGTTATACAACTAAATCCTGTTCAATTTGCACATTATTTTTCCGGAAAAACTCCGAAAACCTTTTGTCATTTGCAAATTTCTTACTTAGCATATATGTTACATTAGGAGATCTGTAATATTTCTTACACGGCTGACCTAACTGTAACAATATCCACTTTATATCTCCGTTACATACATAAAAGCCTATCTCTTGTTCGGCAGCGTGTTTAATGCCATAACTACTTGGCTGATTGTAAGTCTTTACTGTCATATAGGGTAACAATCTCTCTTGTACCCAATTGCATATTTTGACCCATTCCTGCTCATCGCGCTCAATCATGTGTTCTACTTCACCTTTATAAAATGGAACCCCTTGAATTTCCCCAAGTTCATCCATGTTTCCGTTGCACGGAAACACGCACGTGTATTCCTGCATAGTAGGTTTCCTAATCATAAAAAATCTCCTCTTTAATTATTACGGGCTATCCTATTTCCATTATATTACTTAGTCAAGACGGCAGTCTCAATAATGTTTTTCACTAATTCCCAAGCATCAACCGGATCGTATTGCTCTCCAGACCTTAACAAAAGATTCGTATCTCCCAAAAATTCATCATCCCGCAGCTTTAGTTCCATATTTTGTAAATATTCTTTTACGGTCGGTGGATTATCAACAGAAAAATTCATGTATTCACGATAGCATTGAACTACCTTTTCTGCGTTGATGTTTTGTGTCGAAACTGCCTTATACAAGTCAAAGAGATCGCGCCCTTTACGGCGTTGATATAACGCACGAAGTTTTGTGCCTAACAACTCTTCCAAATGATATGTCGTTATAACACAGTTTCCCGAAAACCATTGATTGTTTATACTGAAATTATGCTGTGTTAAGCCAAGAACATTAAAATGCTCACGGCAATTGATTTCAACTTTCAGACGTATGGGAATTATCGGCGGAATCTCTGAGTCAAACCGAAAAATCAGTGTGTTGTTGTGTGCTTTTTGCTTTACTTTAGGTATACCCAAAAACGACAAAACGTCCCTTATTTTGTCTATCGTCTTTTTAATCGGCTCTGCGTTGATTTGTACAAGATCAATATCCTCAGAATAGCGCGGCTGTGGGTGCAAGTACAGTTTATGCAATGCCGTTCCGCCTCTAAACGCTAAATGCGAAGCCAAATAAGAATCACTGAAAATAGCCACAAGCGCACGACAGATAACTAAGTCCTGTTCGATCTGTGCGTTATTCTTCCAGGGAAGAAACTCCGACCATTGCCTTATTGCTAATTGCGGTATCATAAATCATCCACCTCTATCTGTTCGTTAACAATTATCTTCCACCGTGTATCAACTACAGAATCACCTTTTTCTTTGCCGGTTTTCAACAAAATCCTCTGAAATTTACATTTGTGCGTTTGAGCTTTCGCGTACAAAACATCCGCCAACTTTGACTGCTCCAATACACATTCCAACAAATATCCCAACCGCTGAATGGTTGTATTCGGTACAAAACTAAAAAACGCTTTATCCAACCGTCTGAAATCCAGCACTTCTGTCAATTCATATAATACAGTGGACGCACGGCTAAGTCCGCCGATTTCTTTCTGATAAGTAACTAAATCCGCAGCCGTCAACTCCGGCGTTGACACCCAAAAATCGCCGCTCTCCGCTCTGAATGGTTTAAGCCACGTTTGAGGGATTTCTTTACTTGTGTTAATAAAATTTATACGAATTTCTTTTTTCACGGTATCTCGCAATACCGGAGGCGTAACGACCACCGAAAATACTTGCGGCTGTTGATGGGCAGCGCCATGATAAGCGGCTGCGCTGAGAAGTCCTACATAATACTTATGCCTAAGCCACTTCATGAGGCTGTCAATATACAACTCCGGCGGGAGAACCCCGCGCAAAGCGTAGCCAACGGGGATTATTGTATAAAATCCCCTCCAAACAGACATTACCTCACCACTGCCTGAAATTCGCTTTAACGCGCTTTTTATCGCAATCGCAGAAAAAGATGGAAAATGTTCACGTACTTCATCTAACGTAAACGTCAATATCCCCCTTTTCTGCAAATCGAGGACATAATCTTTGATTTTGTATGGTGATAAAGACATTGGAGCCTCAATATTTTATTTGCGATAGGTGCCGAAAAACGGCGCCTTATGCAAATATAATATTTTTAGCGCTGCAATGCTATTTTTATGTGAAAATGTGTTATGTTGTGAAATTTGGGATACGAAGAGATAAAGGGAGATTCAAAGAAACTGCTTTTGAGAGCGCTGGAGATGGAAACATTTTATGGGAAGTGTAAACCGTTTTGGTGAGTAACGCCGGAGGGGATAGAAATTGGATCTCTATGTCAGTGATTTTGAATGCTTAACATATCTTCATTTTCATTATAGGAAACATCATCGTTTCCATCATCCTCTGCTTTGAATACACTCACATAATAATCGGATGAAAATTTTTCTTTTATGTTCTTTGCCAACATAAACAAATAATCGTTATTAGGTTTTACTCGCATTATTCTCATTATTTGCTGACCAGCATTTGTAAGTTCACAACGCCCCATAATAATGGTAAGCGATTTATCTATACGTTTGGCCTCCATACAAATTTGATACTCTCCGTTTTCAATAGTTAGAGGTAACTCACGCTCATCTTCTTTCAAATACTCATGGTATCTTGATTCTGTGAGAAGATTGCTGTCTTGTAATAATAATATCTCACGAGTATCAAATCCGAATTTTCTTAATGCTGGTAGTGCAAAGTCATTGAGCATATCTGTTATGAAAGGTCTACCTCCTAAAGTAGTAACAACAAAAGGAGCGATTTGTTCGAATAATTTCGCTTCATTCCTTGTAAGGTTATACAAAACATCGATAGTTCGTAGAGTAAAGCTACCAGGGGAATCAAATTCACCTGCCAATACTTTGGCCCATAATTGTTGCATATCGTCATCATTTACATTTCCAGCTGCTTCAAAAAAGCGCACAAACCAATCAAAACAAAATTCTTTGGTATGACACTCATTTTCTTGAACATTTTTGTATTTGCTATATTCGACATCAGCGAGTTTTGCTATTTCAATCAAATTTTTGCATTTTACCAGTTCTGTTAGTGTTAATTCCCCACGGTTTCTGAGATCATCAATAGCTTCACCAACCTTTCCGACTTTAATCTTTTCAAATTCTGCTCTCCTAGTGTTACCGCGCAAAAACATGGACGTAACAAAGCTACCAACCAAAGCTGAAATTCCCGGTTGTATTATTGGGAGTGATCCCCTAATAATATCAATTAAATTATTGAAATTATCCATTACTACCTCTATTGTAAGCCCGTTAGCAATGACTGATTATGACTACTCTATTTTTTCTTAGGCGTCTTTGAAGATAACTTATCAATCAACTTCCGATACTCCAATACTTTCTTTTCCAACTCCTCAATTCTACCCTCAAGTTTGGCATTTTTCATTGCGAGATCAGATGTTTGTTCCAGTGAGCCTTTTTTCACAGGCTTCACGGACTCCCCTACTTTGCCATCTCCACATATAAGCCAGTCAAGGGATACATTGTAAGCATTTTTAATTTTTACAAATGTGTCTATTTTAGGAGGAGTATCTCGCTCAAGACATATATAATACATGCCTTTGTCAATACCGGTTTTTGATAAAAACTTAGGAACGCTTCCGCCTTCGCATTCATCAATTAATTGAATAATGCGTAAGAGAATTGGGTTTTTTATAATTTCTTTCCAATTTTTAGCTTTTCTGGCCATTTGTCACCCATCCCTTGATTATTAATGAAATCAATGATTTATGACAACAACCACAAAAAAACACAAGATAATTAAAAATATAGGTTGCGTTTGTAGCCTACATTTATTATCTTAATTGTAGTTGTTGTTACGCTTTGCCCCCTCGTACTAACGCCAATCAGACAGGGGGCAATATTTATTCAAAATAATTTACGGCGGTCGTAAAAGCGGCGTATTCAAAAGGAAGCGTTTAATAATGTCTACAAATCATCTGCGGCCAAATGCTAAGAAGATATTCTTAATGATCGCCGAAAAAGAGATGCTGAAAGAAACTTTTTGTAAAAAAGCAGGAATAAGTACACAAACGCTCTGTACTATAAGAAGAACGGAGAGAGCAAGTCTTCTTACAATCGGCAAAATCGCTCGCGCTCTCGGCGTTCCGGTGGCTGACATAATTCTCGAACAAAATACGGAGGCGGGGCAATGACAAAATCAACAGCTATAGACTGCTATCAAATTTATATTGAGATTGAGGCTGACCGAAGCCTGTCATCAATCTCCCAATCGTCAAATCTACCGGATATGTGTTGGTTGGCTCCGCTTGTCGTAAAGGCATTTACACTGCGCTGTAAAATGTTGGGCGAGACCGGAGAGCTCCCCCAACCTGATCTTATGAACTACTACAACCACATCATTGAATATATCGCCGACCTTCTTGCACCGCTGCCGCTCTGCGCAATGAAAATAACCGAAGAGATCGCACCAAAACCGATATGGTTCGACATTGCTGATGCGGTAGCCGCCCACTACGAAACTGGTGCGTTATGAATCCGTTTTTTGCGGCTGCCGGGGCAGATGTTTTAACCTGACTTGCAAAACCTCAAGCGTCTCTCCCTCAACCTGCGGATTATCCGCAAGGAGTTTAACGATTTTGGAAACCGTTGGCGAAAGCGATAAGTCCGGTGATTTATTTTTTTTATCTCCTTTAATTTTCGCCCGTATCTCTTTTATATGCGCGATAATCTCATCATCGGACATACTTGTAATTCTCGCTACGGCCTGATTATTTCCGAAGTTTCCAAGAATTGTCGCAAATGGATTTGAGGATGGAGGCATAATAAGTCCTTTCATTAATGGTTATTTTTTAAAATGGTACACTGTTATTTATCTCTTTGTCTTTGGCTTTTTCCAGCTCTGATGGATACAAATATGATATTGCAGCGTTCAGCTTTTCGTCTGCTTCTTTTGTCGTTTCATAATTTATCCGTTTGTCATCTCCATGATCCGCGTAAGATTTATAGCCCACAATGATCTCATTTTCAATGCCGGAAATGGTGCTGTATTTTTCCTGTTCGATTTGTGCTTTCGATTGCAGCTTTTCCGTATTGTCGGTATAAACCGCTATTTCAGATTTACATCTCGTTATCGCGACATAAAAACTATTGCTTGATATCGCTTTTGTCGTATTAGCGTGCCAAATTAATTTATCAACCGTCATCCCCTGCGATTTGTGAGAGGAGAGAGCGTAAGCGGAAGCGATATAATTGTATTTGTCTGCGCTCTCCGTATTTTTATTCAAGTTGAAAACAACTTCTTTCGCGGATCTCCCCTCCCCCACCCTCGCGGTGATATTTCCGCTTTCGTCCAATGACACAATCGTAGCAAGTTGACCATTGCGCACATCTGTTTTTTTACCCTCTTTATCTTTGAGCTGCGCATTTTGCAAAAAAGCGATTTTTTCATTGATACCCAAAGTTGAGGATATTTCCGTAAATGTGCTGAACTCTTCGGCCATGTAATCGGACGGGTTGAAAGTATACTCGCTGTTGTCTGTCAGGGATTTAACAGTAATTGTATTATTTTCGGTATTAACATCCGTGATAACAGCTTCTTCGCCTCTTTTAAGTTTCCCAAACTTGTTATTGGCTTTTATTATTTGTCCGGTTTCATAAGAGTTGGCAAATTCATTTGTGCTTTTAGATTCTCGGAGAAGAAAATCCCCCACATTTTTCACATCGCCCTGCGCAGTAAGAGTTTCACGAATTATCGCGTTAATTTTCCGGCGGTCATCATTTGTCGCAGTTATGACAAGTGCATCTTTTTTATCCGCATAACACTGTAGATAGTCATCTGCCACAGCTTGCAGCCGTGCTTCATCATCCGCGATCTCGTTCATGCAATTTGTATAAGAATCAGATGCCTCTTTGTTTTCGGGCTCAAAAACTCTAAATGCTTTCGATTCGTTTTTCGGTTTGATATTAATTTTTTTCAATTCCCCAGTTCTTGGATTTTTGTATTCTATCGTGAGGACAGTCTTTTTTACTTTCGTGACTGTCGCGTTTGTCCCTTCGGGGACATCAGAGCTTTCATGGCTGAAAGTGAGTAACTGACCTATTTTGTAATTTTTAATTTTAGTTTTATCGAAATCCGCAAGTTTGTACCCGGCAAGAGAGTTAAACGCTGCGGCATAATCCTTAGCTGAAATGGATTTCACGATGTCCTTTGTCTGAGCCGTTTTCTGTCTCATAACATCTTGCATTACCGTCGTATCAACTCCGGCCTTGTCTTGGAGATCCATGAAGAACTTTCCCGCTTCCACCGCGGTGAATTGTTTCCGATCACCAACAAACACGATTTTCGCGTTCAATTCTTTGGCGATTTTTATCAGTTTGTTGGCCATTCTTGAGCCAATCATACCCGATTCATCAACAATGAAACACGTTTTACCGTTTCTGTATTCAGCTTTTTTCTTTTCATATTCTAATACAAATTTGTGAACGGTTTTCGCGTTTGTCAGTTCAGCGGCGTTCGCAAGTTCATCTGCGGCTTTGCCGGTTGGCGCTAAGCCGATCACATCGTAATCTTGAGATTCAAGAAGTTGCCGCGCATACATCATAGAAAATGACTTCCCCGTTCCGGCGTCTCCCTGAATTACTGAAACCTGACATTTTGTAGAGACAATCTGCCGCAAAGCGGCTTTTTGTCCTGGTGTAAATCCGTAGTCATTTTTACTAATGAGTTGATCATCGGTAGCGTTTATGAAATTATCTGCCGTTTGTGAATCAACACAAATATCAGTAATTGAGGTTTTACATATATCTATGCTCTCCCGCTCAATCTCCTTCATCTCTTTTGAGGTGTAGATTGCGGTTGCTCCTGCGTAAGAAAATTCCTCCTGCAAAAAAACGATATCACCGGAAGCGCACATCTGTTCAAAAGTTTGGTCAAGCAGCTCACTTGAATAGTTGCCAAGAGCGAGTTTTGAGGCGTTGTTTATAAGGTTTTGCTTAGTAAACGCAGATTCATTTTTAGTAAGTGAAAGCACGGATTTTTGGATGATCTCTTCCGGCGTATCAATTATTGTTTTTACAGGGATGAGCGCTTGCGCTTTTTGTGCAAGATTTTCAAGTGTTTCGTTTTTATCTTGCAGAGTGTCATTTATGGCGTTTACTATAAACTCTTTTGTTACATTCTTTTTGGGAACGCGGCTGTTGGTTGCCGCAAGCGCAGCGAGTTCCGCATCATTCAAACCTGCGTATATACCCAAGTCTTTAAGCCGTTTCATCTCCTGTAAGACCTGTTCCCTGCGTTTTGAAAAATCCTCAACAATGTCTTTAGAAATTCCCTTTATTTCAAACAGACCTTTTTTTCTATCCGTCACGCTGACCTGATATCCAAGTTTTTGAATCTCTATCGCAAGTTCATTGCGGAAATATTGTCCAATGAACATTTTGTTTTTGTAGAATTTGCTGTTGTGGCCGCTCATTATCTTGCCGTTTTCTGATTTTGTCAAATTCATTAATACGCAGTGAGCGTGGAGCTGCGGATCAAGCTCTCTGGAGCATTGATGATTAAAAACGGCAAAGGCGGCGCTGCCGGTTGTTTCATACGATACAAAACCTTTTCCGCTTTTGTGGCGGGTCTGCGTGAAATTTTTTTCCGCGTAATCTAATGTCTTGTTAAGAGCTTCATCAAACGCCAGTCGTATCCTCTCATCCTGATAAGACAAAACAGATACCGATTTCGGTGCGGAGAATGTCATATCAATCCCGCTGCTGTGCCGCAGAGAGCCATCCTTAAAAGTTTTTCCGGCAGATTCAACTAAGGCGCGTCCGTTCTGATCAAAGCCGCGAAGCAAATTCTTAAAGTCTTTTTCGTGGATCTCCTCCGGCAATCCAAGGGAATTCGCGAGGCTGCCATGCCAATAACCCGGACTTTCCAAATAGTAATTGTCCCTGTCGTAATACTTTTCAGCGGTAACAGCATTTAATGGTTTTGATATTGAAAGCATCTTTTCTCAACCGTTTTTCAATAATTAGAATCTTCGCTGAACGAAGCAAATACACTTGAGGCGCTGCCTTGTACCGCATTTGAATTTGTTTCGGAGTTCAAATCCAGTTTTGCCATATCCTCCGCATAACCATCCGGCGCTGTAAATTGCGCGGTATCATCCGCGTTAGTAAATGTGTCGGATTCCGCTAAGCTGTTTAAGAACTCTTCCGTCCCGTCTCGCCGTTCTTTTTCCTGTTTTTCCTTTTGAGCTTGTGCCGCCATTTTGTCATCCTCCGAAGTACGTTTAATTTGAAAGTCACGTTCAACAAATCCATTACAGTTAAAAGCCGGAGCTTTGTATTCAATATCTACCTGAGTCAGCGGCAAGTCTGTGAGTTGAGCGTAAAAGCGCAGTGTCTTTTGCGTCATTATTTCGGATGGGAGCGCAATTCTTCTTTCAAGTATGTCGGCATTGAGGGAAATTGAGTCTTTAAGATCAGACACTCCAAAGCTCTTACTCTCCTTTGTGCGTTCGATCTCGGTTGAGCCAAGCTCCTTGCTGATGAACTCTGCGGTACTCTCATCCCCCACCGCAAAGTAAAACTTGTTGCCGCATGAGTTGACGATTGATTTGACGAGTTCATGGCCATAGATTGCCTCTATCTGCGCCTGATCTTGAATCAACAAAAATGCCGCTCCCCCTTTTGAGCGGGACTGAGTAAGTAACTGCACTACGGAACCGATTTTTGATAACTGGCCGAACTCATCCATAATAAAATAGAGTCTTCTATCCATATCATCCGGTAACGAGCAAAGTGCCTTGGTTGAAAAGTCAAAAAATGTTGAAATCAGCGTCTTCAATGTATTCTGAACTTTGGCTTGATTCGCGACAAAAATTACCCGCTTTTTGGGATTGGGATCACTCACCCATTTGTTGATTGAAAATGTTCCATCGGTACCTTTCAAGTACATCAAACTCGAAGTGTATGTACTCAAAACAGACATAAGCTGACCGGCAAGTTTTCCATCCGCCAAGTGTTTTGAACCTACTTCACATCCGTGCGTTTTTGAAAACAGTTCTTTCAATTTTTCAGAGTCCGTTTCAATCAAATTGCACACATCCTCATTTTTTGTAAGACCGTTTTTTATGCAATATATGAGGATAGCTTTGAGAATATCCCGCGGCGCTGTATACCAAAAAGCCTCTGAGGATTGAGCGTCGGGAATCATTGAAGTAACAAAGGCGTCAAGGTCTATATAACTGTGCAGTTCATTGAAAATAGTCCAACCCTTTTCCGCTTCATCAGTGTTATTTTCGGATATTTTCTTTGATCTGTTTCCGCCCTCTTTTTCTGAAAGATTAAGCCCCATGTGGCGGGAGTCAACCGGGTTAAAAATGTAGTGCTTATCTTCATCATAAAATGCGGGAATGAAGTCACCCTTAAAGTCGTGAATTATACATTTTATGTTTCGCTCAATAAGCTGCTCAACTATTTTGAAGATGAATTGTGACTTTCCAGACCCCGGCTTTCCGATTACAAAATTGTGCCGTGTGACTACTGATTCCGGTATAGATACGTACCTGTTCAATAAGAACAGATATGTCTTACCAATATATTTTTGGAGTACCAAAGGCATCTCCTCTTGAGGAACAAATACCTTACCCCGAATAAACTTGTCCCCTGTTTTTTCGATATGACGTTTGTTAAATTTTTTGATCAGCCAAAAATATAAAAGATATATGAGACTTGTCGGGATAAACACCGACAGTATATTTCTCCGCAGAGTTGGAACAATGTGTTTTTTGAATGTCTCATTAAAATGTTTTCTGAACTTGCTGCGGCTTGTTTTGAGAGTGCTTCCCTCACAGGTATATATGATTTCATAATCTTCCCCCTTGATATTTATATAGTCCCGCAGATACATTCCTGTGTATATTTTGGCGATACATATATCTTTTTGAGAAAGGTTCCGCGTGAATACACGGTTATCAATTTTGTAGATTAAAAGCACAACACAGCACTGCGCTATGAACAATACAAATAACACAATAATAGACATGTGCCAAAACATTTTTACAGAAGTAACCAGAGCTTCAAACGCCTTAAATGAATTTGCAAGCGTCCCTTTGTCATTAGTGTTTTTCGTTTGCGTCATACCGCCTCTACCCTGCCTCTTTGCTTACTTTTCTTTCGTCGCGGCCAGTTATCTTTTTATTGAGTTTTTAAATATTTGATAGTTGAATAAAGTCCATTTGTAACTTTATCGTAATAGGCGTTAAAGCTGCTTTGGGCCTTTTTGTCCGAAGCATCGGCACACGCTTTTATATCTTCATCTTTGGGCCTGTGTATGATATGTATTAAACGAGTGATGAAATACTGAGTGCGAAAAATCATTTTTACCGCGAAAGAAATTGCTCCAAAATTTCGGTCAGTTTTGCTTTCCACTTCACTCAACGACTTTATTATGTGATCAATCTTTTTTTCAGTAATTGTCTGCATGGAATTACTTATGTCTTCGTACCGTCCCTCAATCACCGCCAGTTCGTTATTGATCAATCTGCGGTACATATCGGATTTGGATTCCTTTGTTGTCCGGCAGATTTTCTCCACTTTTTCAGCATACACCGGCTCTAAAAGCGCACCAATAAGTTTCTGCTTTTTTGAGATCATTTTCTCTGTTATTCTCACTCCCATTGCGTATCCGGTATAAAATCAATGCGCGATGTATGTACATTGTATGTAGATTATTATAATAATAAATGTACATTAACGCAGCAAGAAAAGCACGTTGTTTTTAATAAAATCTATTCGCTGCAATCAAATCCGGCTCAATCTAAAAAGGGAGTAATTCCGTTTTTGCGGCTTTATGGGGAGATTTTCAGGAAGATACCTTTTGTAAATATTTTTATATATAATCTATTGCGTAATTTCGCTGATTTGCAGGTTTGTATATATACTTTATATATAGAGACACCGTTTTTGAAATCATTTAAGGCAATTTTTATATGTACGAAATTGCGCCGCAGGTGCATCAGGTGTGTGTACAATTATCAAAAAAATAATTTGGCCAAAACTAATAGGCGCAAGGCAGCCCAAACCCCTGCAAAAAAACGCGCCCAAGAAGCGCTTCTCTATGAAAGGCCATGTTATTTTTATGGTAATGGTTTGGATTTTAAACAGAGACTCACTTTTGGAGACCCTTATTTTTTAGAAAATGCGGAGAATACTGTGAGAAAATAATTTTTACTGGTTTTTCTTTTCCAGGTCATCAAAATAAACACGTGCAGCAAACGAAATTTTCATCTCTTCGGGTAAATCCGAAAATATAGGGGTTTCTTTTGAACATTTATCGTAAATTTTGCTTTTTTCGTCATCGGGTAAATTTTTGAATTCCTCTAATTTTCTATTATACTCATCTTCATCAGCTTGATCTTGTCTCTTTTTCTCTTCTTCCTGTTTCTTTTTAACAGCTGCCTGTTCTTTCGCTTTTTGCTGATCTTCTTTTTCTTTTTTGAGTTTAGCCTCATAACCGGCATAGTCATTTTCTATCGCCGCTCTCATATAGCCAAGAAGATTTTTTACGTTTTTCTGTCTTTTAGAGTATTCGATGTTTTCCTTTATTAAACTATCCAAGTGCCCCTCATCATTATCAAGATGACTATACTTCGTTCGTGCGTCATCGTATATGTCCTGCGCTATTTTTCTCTGATAAAAAAGCTCGATCAATTCGTCCATTACGATGTAATCTTTGTCTTTGGTGTAAACTTCATCGGAACTCTGAATTGATGAAAAATCCAAACTTTCCTGCGGGTCTATCGCCTCCCCTTTCATCGTCACACTAAAACGAAATGCTACAACCTTTTTTCCAACTTTTTCTGTTTCGTATATAGTCACTTCTAAATCAGAGTGTTCATTAATTTTTGCGAGCGGCCCTTTAACACAGTAGCGGTTGAAATCTCTGCTTTCATTCAAATAGGATTTTAAAGGGATTCCATGTATTCGTCTCAAGTCCCCTATACTATACCATCTAGTTATAATGGATTTTTTCTGAGACCTGTTCAGTTCATCTGACAGTAATTCAAAAAAAACTATATCATATTTGCTTGAAAGTTTTTTCTGTACCTGCAAATCTATGTAAGAAAAAACTTTTGGGTCTTCAATCAGTTTTTTAATTTCGGGACTTAAAGAGAATCTGACAACTTTTTGTCCGGGGCCTTCCGCAACAACCCAACTTGAAATAAACCCTGTAGCGCCGGATAGTTTATCCCATTGTTTTTCATTTTCCTGATCAAGGTTAAAAATGTTCCATGATATTTTAGCGGTTCTAAGGTTTTCAAGATTTTTTTCAAGCTCCGGTATATTAATTACAGAATTGCGCCCTAAAAAATTTTTTATATCCGAAAGCCTTATATAGTAAAATTCCGATTGCCACTGCTGCACATCAAATGCGCTTTTATATAAAATGTTCAAAAGTTTATGTTCTATCATGCCGAATTTCGATTCGACATGTATCGTCGCGGAGTGCTTTTTGAGCGGAATATCCGGATTAAGTGAGGCAATTGAAATGGGTAAATTCATTATCGTCTGTTTCTCCCCTATTCAGCAGTTCTTTCAAAATATATGTTATCGTGGGAAAAAAGTCAATACCAATACCACCATGCCACAGAAAACCGCCACAACGCCAAAGAAAACCACCCCAATTAACTCAGAAAAGTACCACCATGCGGAAACAATGCTAACGCCTTATTTTTTAATCTCTTCAAGCGGATGTATTACAGTAAATCGTCAGAAATTCTATCTCATGTATTCCTCTTATTATGGTGGTAATGCGCTAAGAGGGAATTACCACCAAACCAAAGAATACCACCACCATACCCTCAGAAAAGTACCACCACGCATAAAGAATGTTACCACGATGATTTTCAATGCCTTTCAAGCGTATGTATTGAGTAACCCTTTAGGAATTTTACCTTCATGTATTCCCTTCTTTGGTGGTAAAATACTTAGAGAGAACTACCACCAAGCCAAAGAAAACCACCACTACCGCCTCAGAAAAGTACCACCATGCCCTTAGAATACTACCACCATGCTAGCAAACGCTTTTTGAATGTGCCGGTATCGCAGAAAGCAGCCGATAAAAGGTGACCATGTATATACTTTTTGGTGGCAAAAAGCGAAAGAATAACACCCCGATAACAAAAGAAAAGTACCACTATCCCCACAGAATACTACCACGATATTTCTCATCATTTAACAAATGAGATGTTATTGCTATTATTGGTTATTTCTTTACGATGAGTTTTCTTTCCCTGTAGGGTAAAAACCGGAAAAAAGCTACTGCAGGAACAGAAGGAAAATCGTGCAAAAGAAAAATACCACCGTTCAAAGAAAACTAACACATTTATCTCAGAAAAATACCTCCAAACGTGGGAAATCACCAAAGAATTTTACCACAATCAACTCAGAAAACCACCACGATGCCTAAAGAAAATTACCACCATTGCCACAGAAAACTACCCCTTTTGGCTCAGAAAAATCCCACGATGCCTGTTGCCTATAATATGTACGTACATGCGCGAAACAACAAACAACAATTGGTTTTAAATAAAAAGATACAACAACATACATAGAGTGTCTGTAGTGTTGTTGTTATTCGCTTCGCTTTTAAAACAAAAAAAGTCAAAACAATAACCCCTCAATAATTAATGCTTTTAGCCTGAACACACTTCTCACATCGGGGTTAACACACCGCGGCATGAATTTTAAGCAGATTTTAACCTGAGCACCTCTCCCCCATCGGAGTTAACCCTTTGAAACGCCAATATGAGCTCATGGAAAGCACAAAGAGAGTTTATGATATTTGGGCTATAGGGAGTAAAAGAAAATAAGATACAGGCATGTTAAAAGGCGTTTAACACCGTGAACAAACGACGGTCCAAGGGTTTACCGGACAAAACGCATTAGTTTTTGTATGGCGCATATAAATAAATTTTCATAAATATTATACCACAAAACTTCTCTCCTGTCCAGATATTTCGCAAAAACGTACGGTTTTGCCGTAAAAGCGCGTTTTCGCGATCAACCATGCCCAACCATGCCTAAAAGCCAAAAGCCCCAAATAACCGCCTCGCCGTTGTTTTTAGAGAACCGCAAATTGCCTTTGTCTCTGATAATGATAAAAAACGCCTGAACATATAAAAACGCGTTTGCATTTTAATATAAAAACACATTTGTCTTTTTGCCTTTTAATATGTTTATACAAAAGCATAAATGCCTAAATATATAAACGCCTTTTTGTGTGAAAATGTGTAAATATAAAAGTACTTTGGCCTTTAAGCGTGTTTGGCTTTTAATATGAATATATAAAAACACATAAATATAAAAATGTGTTTGCCTTTTCATGGTTTAGTATTTATATTTATTAATATGAATATTTGAACGCCTTAATATATAAAAGTATTTTTGTGTGAATATGTGAAAATATGT
>Ga0123353_10004076_pt1 | contig 18720 bp, 16 predicted proteins | sample TergutLab28metaG_3_FD_92763 | JGI IMG/M metagenome (GOLD analysis project Ga0123353, IMG submission 92763) | Labiotermes labralis P3 segment gut microbial communities from Petit-Saut dam, French Guiana - Lab288 P3 | ecosystem: Host-associated > Arthropoda: Insects > Digestive system > Gut ... | reverse complement strand
TTACAAGCATTTCAAAAAACAAATTCATCTCATATACTTCATGTACTGCGGATTGAAGATAGATAACAGATTTTAAAGGATCGATCCCACATGCAAGATAATCAAGAACAAGTTCACGGGAATTGGATACAATATTCTCTATATCTTCTTTTAATGGTTTTGTAGTAAGCATATGTAAATCTGCTATTATAAAAAAACACTCATATTTATCCTGGAGTTCCACTCTGTTTTTTATTGATCCAACATAATGGCCAAGATGGAGTTTTCCCGTAGGTCTGTCTCCTGTTAAAATTCTTTTCTTATCCATGAGCTTCATCCTTGTTGCTGCAAGATTTTTTTATTTTTATTCTTATCTTCTTTGGGTGAAAACCTGTACCCATCATAACGCCTATTGGTTTAAGAAAAGGTATACTCAAGCATATTGTCTTAATAGCTATTGTAATGGGAACAGCCAGCAATGCGCCTACGGGTCCCCATAACCATCCCCAAAAAGCCAGTGAAAAAATTATTATTGTAATGCTCAGATTAAGCCTGTCTCCCTGAAGCTTTGGATCAATAATGCTTCCAAACGACATCTGCAATGCTGTCATTGAGCTGGCAACCAGGAAAATCATTCCAATAGAAGGATAGAATTGTACTATTGATTGAAGGATAATACATATTACAACAAATGTTGAACCTACAACCGGTATAAAATTCAGAAAAAATGCCATTAATCCCCAAATCGCCGCAAAATCAAGTCCTATTATAAAGAGTATAAGCCATGTAAAAATGCCGGTAACTGCACTTACAAATGCTTTTACAGCCAAATATTTACCAACATCTTTTGTTATCCTGGTTATAACTATTATAATTTCTCTCTTTGCTTTTGGAAAAGCTTCGGTAAGTTTATTTTTAAAAACCGAGTATTCAAGAAATAAAAACAGAATTAATATAAAAATTATAAAACTATATCCTGCAAACCTTGTTATTGAATTTGAAAATGCAATAAGAGAACTTCGGACAAGTTTTCCCCAGTCATATTCAAGAAAAAAATCTGCTGTTGTAATTGAAAAATTTGCTACTATTTTTTGAGTAAAATCTTTGTATATTTCTTTAAGCTGTTCAATATACCATGGGAGATGGAGAGTGAAAGTAGTAACACTCTTATATAAAAGTATTACAACAAGATAAAAAGCTCCGATCATAACAGAAAGAATTATAATAATTCCTACAATTTTAGGAATTTTAATTTTCTCCATTGCCATTATAAGTGGATAAAGTATAAAAGAAAATAACAATGCTATAACCATCGGCATTATAACAGAACTGGCTATCTTAAAAACAATTCCGACAGCAATAACAGCAATTACTCCCAAAAAAACAACGCTAAGTTTTTTATCCCGCATATTATAATATTACTATAATAGAAATAAATATTTAATAGTATAAAACCTGTTTTTTTATTTTTTATGGTATATTATTTTTATGGAGGACCTATGATTTATAAATTTAAAGACAAAGCTCCGGATATAAATAAGGCTGCTTTTGTGGCAGCCAGTGCAGATATTATTGGAGAAGTTACAGTGGGAGAAGATTCCACAATATGGTTTAATAGTGTTCTCAGGGGTGATATAGCTCCTGTTGTAGTTGGAAAAGGGACAAACATTCAGGAAGGATCTGTGCTGCATGTAGAAGAAAATACACCATGTATAGTTGGCGATAATGTTACAATTGGACATGGCGCAATAATACATGGAACAAAAATAGGCAACAGATCTCTTATTGGAATGGGTGCAATTATTTTAAGCAACTCAGAAATTGGAGAAGATTCTGTTGTAGGAGCAGGCGCGCTTGTAACAGAAGGGAAAATATTTCCTCCAAGATCTCTTATAGTTGGAGCTCCTGCCAGAAAAATTAGAGAAATTTCTGATTCTGATATAGAAAGATTAAAAAAAGGGGCAGAAGAATATATAAAACTGGGAAAAGAACTCGCAAAAAAACAAGACTAATCTTAAAAAGGGACTATTTATACACCACCGGTAGTATGACCCCAGATTGCTGTCATTATATGGCGCAGCCTTGTTCTTACAAGAGCATAAGAATAATATTTTAAGCCAAGCTGATAGTTTTTAAAAACCATTCTGTCTCTTACTTCTTTATTAGTAATAACTCTTTCTACATTGGCAATTGTTTCATCAGAAACAAAATCTTCCATTTCAAGAGCTCTAAACCCTTTGGGGCGAATATCATAATAGTAAATTGAATAGTTATTAACAAAAATAGGTTTTTTATAATAAATCGCTTCAAGAAAAGCATTTCCAAATCCTTCAAATACAGAAGGATAGGTAACAAGATCACAGCAATTATAAATATCTTCAAGAGTATATACCTTACGGCCATCTTCCCGTATAAATCTTTTTTTATCGGTTATTATATCATCTGCAAATATAGCCTTAACACCCATAAGTTTTATATAATCTCTAACCCTGTCGTAATAAGCATACCCTTCATCTCCTGATGCATGGGATACAACAAGAGCTGCTTTTCTTTTCATTCTTGCAACAAGCTCTATTGCATGCTCTATACCTTTCCTCTGAACAATCCTTGTTGGCTGGAGGAATAGCAGTTCATCTTCTTCAAGACCAATATTTTTTTTCAGATCAGATATGTACTCATCCGGAGGATCAGGAGGATTTTCAAAATCCATAACATTTGGTATAAGGATACCGGCAAGTCCAGTCCTTAATCCCAACTGATGCTGTCCCGATGAATTTATTACAACATGAAACATTGAAGGGAAACTTGGCGGGAAACAGGAATTAAGATAATCCCATACAGCATTTCTTAAAAACCTTTTTCTTTCCCAAAAAAAATCATGATGATGCGCAATAGTAGGAATAGTTGTTTCTGCAATAAAATCTGTTATTGCTATTCCAAGAGGTATATTAAGAGGAATTGTAAGAGCATTCTCCGGAATAATAAGATCAATATCAAATTTATTTACAAAATCATATATTTTTTGTTTTATTGCTTTTTTTAATTCATAAATTACTTCTGTAGTCTCTTTTGTTCTTAAACTGCGGCCAAATATCCTTTTATTAAGATCTTTTATAATAGGGCTCTGAAAATGGAGAAGAGGGTCTGCCATTGATCTTTCGGGAGGCGTATCCACTTCGCCTGCCAGATAAAAACATTCATGTCCTTCTTCCTGCAGAACCGATGCCCATTTTGATGTTTCCAGAGAAACTCCGTCTGTTCCCGCAAAACGTAAAGAAATAAACCCTATATTTTTACCCATATTATACTCCACAATATGTAGACAGGATTTCAGACTGGTATTACAATGCACATTTTATGCAACAAAATATGTAACACTAATCCAGATTAATTACTCTATATTATTATCATTTATAATTTTTTACAATGATTTAAAATCCATTTCTCTTTATTTATAATTTTTTTTTATAATTTTTATAAAATAAACTCCTGATTTTAATAAACAACGCCAACTGCAAAAAAAAGCTGTGCGTAGTTGCACAGCTTTTTGGGTTTACAAATTAAAGGTATAAGATTATTTCTTAATCTCTATTTTTTTATTTCTACTTTTTTTGGCTCTTTTTTTTCTTTTTTTAGAATCTCAAGCGCTAAAATACCATTGTCAAATTTAGCTTCAATATTTTCTTCATCGGCTTTTTCAGGAAGTATAAAAGACCTATAATACTTCTCTACCCTTTCAGATATTATATGCTTATCTTTTCCCTTCTCTTCTTCTTTGGTTTCTTTCTCTGCTTTTACTGTAAGAACATTTTTCTCAATCCTTACATCAATTTCATTTTCAGTAAATCCAGGAAGCTCAATTTCAAAACCATAGCTTTTGTCTTTTTCTATAATATCAGCAACAGGTTTTTTAAAATTATCGCTCAGGCTGATGTCAAAAAAATCTTCCAAAAAATTATCCCACACAGGGCTAAGGGTTGTTCCAAATGGTCTATAAGTTACTATCTTGTTCATATCTTTCCTCCTAAAATTATTTATTATTTATATTAATTACTATGCAATTTTTGTGCCAACTTCAAAATAATTTTATAAATCATTACAATATAAAGAGTTATTTAATATCTCTAATCTGCTCATAAAAAGTAAAGTTCATTCTGTTGTGTCATTATAACACAGGGGCTGTTTTCCAATTATTTACAGTGTCATTTTGACACAACAAGTTATTATTGATACACGATTAAAATATTTTTATATAATATTTATTGCAGATGAAGTAATATCGGTTTTAAGGATTTTACCTCACCCTTGGCAGGGTATATAATTTTATGATAGCAGAGAAAGAACTAACTTATAAAGAAATATTGAAATTCTGGTCTCCCCTTGCGCTTATGTGGATCGTAATGGCGCTTGAGATGCCTGCAATAAATTCAGTAATTGCAAGAATGTCTTTTCCAAAAGAGAATCTTGCAATTTTCGGTATTATTTTTGCACTAAGCCTTATTATTGAAGGGCCAATTATTCAGATGCTTTCGGCAGCTAATGCTCTGTCAACAAGCTATAATAATTATAAAAAGCTCTCGAAATTTTTACTATTTGCCCTTTTTATACTAACGACTATCCATATTTTATGCTGCATGCCTCAAGTATTTAATTTTATTGCAAAAAAACTTTTTAATCTGAATGATGAATTTATAACTCCTGCGCGGATTACACTTACAATTATGATTCCATGGACGCCCGCCATAGGATATCGGAGAATGTGGCAGGGTGTTCTTATAAGGGCAGGAAGAACATATTCTGTAACAGTTATAATGGTAATAAGAATTATGGCAACATTTTTAGTTCTTTTTATTGGATACTTTTTTACAAATATAAGAGGTTCTTATATTGCTGCAGCTTCTTTAAGTATAGGTGTCACAACAGGCGCTATAGTAGCAGCTATTTTTGTATCAAAAACAATACAAGAAAAGAAAAAAGTATCTGATAATGTTACTGCTATATCATGGAAAGCTCTTTTTATTTTCTATCTTCCGCTTGCTCTTACCTCATTTATAACAATGGCAAACAGACCCATAATTGCTGCGGGAATTACACGCGGACTACTTCCATTAGAATCGCTTGCACTCTGGCCTGTTATATATTCATTTGTTTTTCTTTTCCAAAGTTTTTCATACTCTTTTCAGGAAGCAGCAATTGCTTTAATTTCAGGGAAAAAAAATAATAGAATGTTACTTAATAGTATTATTTTCATAGGAGCAACAACTCTTTTATTATATGTTACTGCGGTAATTACCCCTTTTGGAAGAGTTCTTTTTTTATCAAAAATATCAGGATTGCCAGAAGATCTTATTTCAATATCAATAATTCCTCTTGCAATAATGACAACTGTTTCGTTAGCAGTTCCTGTAATTGCATGGTTTCGCGCAGTTAATATCCATAATAAAACAACAGGAAGCGTTGCTATTGCTGTTGCTATTAATCTAAGTGTTGTAGTAACTGCAATGACTTTGCTTAATATGTTCTTTTCAATACAGGGAATCATGGCAGCAGCAATAGCATTTACATCAGCTGTTTGCGCAGAAGCAATTTTTCTTATCATTGCCGCAAAACGGTCTGCGGCTACAAACTACCAAGGCTAAAATCGCCATATATCTTAAGACAGAGACCATCCTTGTTAACATAAAGTTTTCTCTCCGGAAAATATTCTGCAAGTTTTTTTTCCAGCAGCTCTTTAACTTTATCTTCTACTTCTCTTATATGGAGAGGATCAATTTTTTCAAGAGTTACAAATCTGATTTCTATTGCATATCCTTTACCGTATACAGAACCAAATCCTGCTGTATAGCTTGCGCCAACATTAAAAAGTCCATCATGCGATTTATTGCTTGCCTCTCCTCTTGGAAGCCTGGCAGGATGAAGAGTGTAAAGATCGCCGTAATAATCTTCAAGGTAATCATCAATTTCATCAAACACCCTTTTTAGAGTTTGATCAAATTTAATCATTTTTGGGTGTGATATCTCCATCGGCAATTTTCTCCTTATCTGCAAACTTAGGAGCTCAATGCTGGCGTGATAGCGCCATCAAACCTGTTTTTTACTATTTTATATGCATTTGAAGTTTTGCGCTATATAAAGGTTTATAGCATAAAATACCTTTTTCCGTAAAACTTTCCATTAAAGCAATGGAGTTGCAATCAAAAGTTATTTTAGGCAAATTAATCTCTTTTGCAATAATATTAAAATCATTTTTAAATTTGATTCTTCTTCCAAGGGTTATGTGCGGAGTAAATTCTTTATCTTCTTTTTTAAATCCAGATTTTAAAAATTCTTCCTCAAGGAGCGCTGAGAGTTTCCATAAATTATCAGCTCCTTTATCTATTCCCAGAAATAAAGTAGAACCTTCTCTTCTGTTAAAACAACCTGTATTGCCAGAGGTAAAAACAAAAGAAACAGACTCTTCGGCAGTTCTATCCAACACAAATATAATTTTAGAAACTAATTCTTTTTCCATTTCTCCCAAAAATTTTAATGTTATATGATAATTCTCAATCCTTGTAAATGTCCCTTTGATTGATTGAGCTTTATACTGTTTTTGAATTTCATTAATAGATTTTTTATTTTCATCTTCAATTTGTACTGCAACAAATAGTCTCATGTTTTACTCTTGCCAAATTAGAATCGCATTCCATAATCCAGGCTAATAGAAACATGGCTTTTATCAATTCTTTCGCCCATAATCGGGAATCCTACAGTAAACAAACAACTTCCAATAGAAAGCAATTCGGAAAACACAGTAAATCCTGTTGACATAAGTATTCCGGAGCCGTCCTCTTTGTATGCTTCCAGCTTATCAAAATAGCAGGCATCAAAAAAAGCAAGGAATCCAGGACGGAATATTTTTCTTCCCTTGCTATTTTTTATTTGCGGCATTATAAATCTAACATCAAAATTATTTATTATTTTTAGCTCGCTGTCAAAGCGCCGTTTTTCAAATCCTCTTACCCTGCCGCCGCATCCATCTGACGGTCTCTGGACGCCATATGTCTGTCTGACAGGTAACGGGATATTATCTCCAAAAATATAATCAGCTCCGATCGAGTCTGCCAAATAAATAGCTTTTATAAATCTATCTGTACGTTCTGTTTCATAAAGCGGATGAAAATATTTTACATTCATAAATAATCTTGTAAAATCAGCTATCCCTATAACATCATTTAAAAACCATTTTGGTCCTATCTCTACAGCAACCTCCGAATGCAAACCTTCCCTAAGACCTGTTTCCTTATGATAAAAAGTATCGTCAAGTACAAAAGCAACAATAAAGGTGTTATAAAGCACTCCATCTTTATCGGGCCGTACAGAATTAAACAGTATACTATCCTGGTCAAACATATCAAAGTTCCATGCGCGCGTAGCCCTATAACGCAGCAGAACTGAAAGCAGATTTTTATCGGTTTTATCATTCCATAGTATTCCCTGCTCAAACCCCAAACCCCAGTTTACATTTGCTCTGGTAAAGGTGTAATCAAGATCGCTATTATCTGTATAAATATCATTTTCATCCCTATAGTAACCCATCCAGTTTATAGCGCCTCCAAGGGTAAGGCTAAAAATTGTATTCCTCCCTTCCAGAAGACCATTCGCAAGGCGATAACAAAGATCAAGATCAACTCCCCATGTTAACAACCGTTCTTCAAGATAAAAAGCTCCCGACTCTTCAGAAAAAAGAGAAAAAACAGAGATAAATAATATTAAAAACAATAAAATTAGTTTATGTGACATATCATTTTTCCTTGCCAAGAATTTCTTTGAAATATTTGAAAAACAATTCATTTTCTTTTTTCCTCCCTATTGTAACCCTTATACAAGAAGGGAAGTTATAATTTTTTGTGGGCCGTACGATGATTCCTTTTTTTATGAGTTTTTCCGCAACAGATGCTCCATCAATACCTGTATCAATAAGAATATAATTGGTCTGGCTTTTATAATATTTAAGACCCATTTTATCCAGTTCCGAATAATAGTATTTTTTTTCTATATTAGTTTCGTTTAATGTCTTGTTAAAAAAATCTGTATCATCCAGAGCATGAAGGGCAAGGTTTTCCGCTATTAAAGAAACATCGAAAGGAGGCTTTACCCGCTGCACTAAATTTATAAACTCCGGATTGCTTATGCCATAGCCGATCCGCACACCCGCCAGCCCGTATATTTTGGAAAAAGTACGGAGTATAAAAAGATTTTTTGCCCCTCCGCGTATCATCCCAAGGGAATCCGGAGTATATTCCTCTTCTGTAAATTCTATGTAAGCTTCATCAAGAAAGAGTATGATTCTTTCCGGAATACTTTTTATAAAATCAGTTAGCTCTTTTACAGGCAGAGCTTCTCCAGTAGGATTATTGGGATTGCAAAGATAGATAACCTTGGTCTTGTCTGTAATTTTTTTATAAATATCATCAATATCTATTAATGTCCCTTTCATTTTTGTAAAAACAGGAACCCCTCTCATGATTCTTGTAACTATCTCATATACCGAAAATGTTATTTCCGGGATAAGAGCTTCGTCACCATCATTGATAAAAGCCATTCCGAAATTATATATAACCCCGTCTCCTCCGTTACCTATGGTAATATTTTCCGGTTTAAGATTTAGTTTTTGCGCAAATTTCGCCATAAGTTCGGGATTGTAAATTTCAGGATATCTGTGCAGATGATCTTCAAGCTCCCTGTAAAGAGCTCTTGCTCTATTGGATGCGCCATTTGGATTTTCGTTGGAAGCCATCTTGTAAATTTCAGCAAGACCAATCTCTCTTTCTACCTGCTTTATTGATTTACCGGGTATATATTCTTTTATTTTTAAAATACCGCTGTTTGCATAATCTTTAATATTCAATATTTTACTCCGTAAATTAAGAGATTTTTATTAAAATAATGGAGGCAATATTCATGATTCTCTATAATCAGGGAAGAGTTTCATGAAATGAGTTTACAATAATAAAGAGTAAAATACAATTAGCTTATTTTATAAATATTTTTACAATCAAGGGATAAATAAGTATAACACTTAATATTCTTGATAAATGGATCAATGCAACCACAGGCACATTTGCTTTATAAGAGTCTGCTATAATAGTCATTTCTGTAAGCCCTCCGGGGCAGCAGCTAAAAAATGCTGTTACAAGATCCATATTGGTAAATTTTGAAATTATAAAAGCTGATACTATCGAAAAAATAAATAAAAGAATCAGAAATATTAAAATAGGAACAATAAGTTCCTTAAACCCTTTTAAAGTATTCATGGTTATCCCTGCGCCAATTGCAGCTCCCAGAAAAATTTGCGCAGCTATTTTAAAAGGGAGAGGAACTATAGCATTATTTGATATAAGATTATAAATAGTTACAAAAATCATTGCTCCAATAAATGCTCCTGCAGGAATTCCTATTTTATATCCTGTCAAACCTCCGACAGTTGCCAGTAATAAAGTAATGATTATTTTATCCATAATTATTTTTCTCCATACTAATTTATTATGATTCAATACAATATCTATTATGGTATATTTTTATGAATAGTTATAGTGATACAATGCGGATATTTATCCCCAGGATATTTCCCCGCAGCAAGTTGTTTTAGTTGCGGGGAATAATTGTAAATAAGAATTTAGCGGCCAAGAATCTTTTTCAAAGCAGCAAGAAGTGTATCAACATTCTCCTTTCGCGCTGTATGACCCATGATGCCGATTCTCCAGATCTTTCCGGCCAGGCTTCCAAGTCCAGCTCCTACTTCGATCTTGTAAGTTTGCCGTAGCTCTTTGCGTACAGCAGCCTCTTCCACACCTTGCGGGATAAGCACAGTATTGAGGTTAGGAAGGCGCCATGGTTTTTCCACAAGAAGAGAAAGTCCGAGTTTCTCAAGACCTGCAACAAGATATTCATGAACATCCTTGTGGCGGGCGCATACATTCTCTACCCCTTCTTCCAGAATCAAGGCTAGCGCTTCGTAGAAAGCATAGTACATATTTGCAGGAGCTGTGTGGTGATATGCCCGTGGTGTACCGCTCCAGTATTTCATTAAAAGAGTCATATCCAGATAAAAATTGGGAACTTTCTTTTTTCGGGCTGCGATCTTTTCCATAGCTCTGGCTGAAAAAGTAACCGGTGACAAGCCTGAAGGACAACCCAGTCCTTTCTGACTGCAACTGTAAAGAGCATCTACACACCAATCATCAACACGAAGTTCGTTTGCCCCCAGACTGGTTACAGCGTCAACAATAAAGTATGCGCCCGCTGCTCTGACAAGTGGTCCTATTTCTTTAATGGGGTTGAGCACGCCGGTCGATGTTTCCCCATGAACCATGCCTACAAGTTTATATGGTTTTTCCTTTAGTTTTTTTGCCACTTCGGATGGATCCACTGGTTTTCCCCACTGGAATTCAATTTTGTCCACCTGAGCGCCAAGGCGACTGGCAACATCGATCATCCGTTCCGAGAAGAAGCCATTCACTAGTAAAAGTGTGGGGTCTCCTTCTTCAACAAGGTTTGTAAACACTGCTTCCATACCGGAACTTCCGGTTGCGGAAAGGATTATGGTCGCTTCATTCTTTGTATACATAACTTTCCTGAGGCTTTCTTTAATGCCATCCATGAGGCCAAGGAACTGAGGATCCAAATGACCTATGGTCGGTTTAGCCAGAGCCTGGTAAACACGGGGATTAATTGATGAAGGGCCGGGCCCCATTAACAAGACAGAATCTATTGTATCAAGCAGATTTGACATTTCATTTTCTCCTTACATTTATTAGTGATATTTATTATTGTACCATATTTATTGCAATCAGCAAGAATATTTGTGAAGCATCTGTTAAATTTGAATTACTGTATTATAAAGAGATATGGAGATGTGAAAAAATTAGGTACTCCATACCCCGCCGTAGGCTCTTTGTCATTGCAAGCCACTATTAGGCGACGAAGCAATCCACCTCTAACATCGACATCTATGCTGCAATTTTGCCGATGGCTGACGATCTCGCTAAGTCCTCGCTTCGCTGCGGAGACGCTCGACGTCTCAACCATCGGCCATTTCCTTTATGTTATAACCTAAATCGTTCATCTCATAGATGGGTTATCTATTCTGCAGAACTAGCGGCGCACCAGCCGGAAGCCAATGCTGTCGTCCCCGTCCCAAGGTCCGTTGCCGCCCCGATAGGCCGAACGGGCGCACTGAGCATCACTGACCCAACAACCACCCCGAATCACACGGACGGCGCCATAGCTCATATTAGGTGTCCCAGGTCCTTTGGGGTCTGTAACTGATCCTTCATAATCATCATACCAATCCCAGCACCATTCATATACATTCCCATGCATGTCATATAATCCCCAGGGATTAGGTAATTTTTTCCCTACTTCATGGGTCGAACTGTTTGAATTAACATCATACCACATATAATCACCATTCGCTGTATTGCCATAACTATAGGCTGTTGTTGTCCCTCCCCTGCAGGCATATTCCCACTCTGCCTCTGTAGGGAGTCTATAGCCATTTGCATTCCAGTTTACAGTTACAGCATCCCATATTGGATTACTGCTTGTTGGAATTGGACCCCACCAATCTGGATTGGTTGTCCCTGATATTGTATATACTGGATTAAGCCTTTCTTCTATGCTCAGCTTATTACAAAACACTATTGCATCATACCAGCTTATTTGCTCAACAGGTCGCCTTCCCTGTTCTTCCCCGCTAGCAGGGTTTTCTCCATTACTTGGTTGAAACCAGCTTGGATTACTCCCCATTACAGCTTGATACTGCTCCTGTGTTACTTGATATTTACTCATGTAAAACCCTTTGGTTAGCTTTACTTGATGTTGAACTTCATCATTATTACGACCAGGCTCGCCAACAGGGCTTCCCATTGTAAAAGTTCCAGGCTTTATCCACTCATACCCTAGAATTATCGGTGGATCTTTTTCTTTACTCATTTTATCAAGGATATCTTTCATCCATGGATTTTCGCATGAAATCAATATGAAGGAAGCAAAAAAGGTAATACAAAAAAACACAAGGCTTATTTTTTTCATCATCTTATTATTATAACATTCTCTCATTCTTTAATAATATATGAGATCATACTATTGTCAATAAAAACCAATTAACCATTCCGTCATTGCAAGCCGCTATTAGGCGACGAAGCAATCCATTTCCCCAATTTAGCCTATGGCTGAGCCGATCTCGCTAAGTCCTCGCTTCGCTGTGGAGACGCTCGACGTCTCAACCTTCGGCCAATCCATTTATGACATAACCTCAATCGCTCCTCTTAAAAAGGGATTATCTACAGCACAAACCATTTTGCAGAGCAAAACTGCTTGCCAAAATATAGTAAAACCGATTCGACAAACCCATAATTATATTCTATAATCAAGCCATGAAAACAATGGTGATGTTTTTGCTTTTACTGGTTTTATTCTCCTCTTGTTTCAAAACAGAGGAGGTTTCTCTTGAGCAATGGAAAAGCATTACTGTTGCGGGGCTGGATGAATTACTGGCAATGACCCAAAGCAAGCCCTGGCGCGGGGAAGAATTTGTTTCCGGCCGTCCTGGAGGGGTTTGGAATTCAGCAGTTGTCAGCGAGCCCAAGACCTTTAATCTCCTGGTTGCAGAACGGGATGCCCCTTCCAGCGCCATTGCCAGGATGATGCTTGATTCCCTGCTTGATTATGATATGGTCAACCGGGAATGGAAGCCAAGAGTTGCATCTTTTGAAATCGAAGTTGATGCGGCTGCCGGGACACTCCGGGTCATCTATACACTTAGGGATGATCTCTATTGGAGCTTTTACAATTCCGACAAAAAGATTCCTGTTACAAGCAATGATGTTATCTTCTGGTACAATGAGATTCAGGGGGACAGAGCATTTCTAAGTTCTGCGTTTAACAGTCAGTTTATTATGCTGGAAGATGGCAGCGCAGCCCGAATCACTATAGAAAGAATCAATGATAAGAGCTTTGCTTTCTTTTTTCCCCGCATTGTTGCTGACCCACTTCTTAGCACAAACATGACCTTTGGTCCCAGCTTCATATTTGAAGAAGCAAAAATAAAAAAAGGCTCTCAGGGGGTGATGGACCTTTTCAGCATTGCCTCTGACCCAAGAGAGATCCCATCCATGGGCCGATGGTTCCTTATTGAATATGTGCCGGGACTGCGCCTGGTATTCAGCAGAAATAACGATCACTGGGAAAAAGACGATGCTGGTTTTTCTTTTTCCTACCCCAGCGAAAGCATAGTCCAGATTTTGCCGGACACGAATACGCAATTTCTGGTTTTCCAGGAAGGAAGGCTTGAGAGTTACGGCGCAAGGCCAGAAGATCTGGATGAGATCATCAAAGGCCAGGCAGGACAAGGGAGGAATAACCGATTCAGAAACAATCGAGGAACCTACACAGTATTTAATGCCGAAGGCTCTATAGGAGCACCGCTCTGGAGTTTTAATCAGAATCCACGGAACAACGACCAGCCATTCTATGACTGGTTTACGCAAAAAGAATTCCGCCAGGCCATGAGCTCTATTCTTAACCGGGACAGGATTGTTTCCCAGGTGTTCCGGGGCTTGGCAGAACCCAAGGAGGATTTTTTCCCTCCTCCAAATCGCTTCTATAACCCGGATATAAAACTCCGCTATACCTACGATCCTCAAAGAGCAATTGAACTTCTTGCTTCCATAGGTATAACCCGGGATGCAGCAGGAGTTATGCGGGATACTTTGGGAAGAGCTATTGAATTCGATCTTTCAATTACAAGTGATGTAACGATTCTTTCTGATACTGCTTCGATTATTGTTGATGAGGCAGCAAAGATCGGGATAAAAATAAATGTGCGTCCTACAGATTTTCAAAAGCTGGTGGATCAGCTTACAAATACTTATGATTGGGGATCAGTCATTATTTCTTTGGGCGCCAATCTGTTTCCATCACAGGGAAGCAATGTATGGCCTTCGGGCGGCAACCTCCATTTGTGGCATCCTCTGCAGAAATCACCCGGAACATATTGGGAGAAGCGCATTGATTATCTTTACAATGAGGGGAGTTATACAGTTGATCCAGAAAAGGCGCGGATCATCTGGGATGAGTTTCAGAACATAATTCTGGAATACTTACCTTTAATCTATCTCTCCAGGTCGCGAAGTTTTTTCGCTATTCAGAACCGATGGGATTTTACAAACTTTTTTTTCGATAATCTCAGTGGCGCAGAGACATCGTATTTATTTTTAAAACAGCAGTGAGTGTATTATAAATGAAGACATTGAAAAAATTAGTTTTTCTTTTAGCAAAGCCAATCTTCCTCTTTAGAAAAAAAGCCCCTCTCCTTTCCTATATAATGGGCCGTATTCTTGTGATGATGGCCATGCTTTTTCTCCTGGGTTTCGCGGTCTTTGGCCTTATGGCGCTAGCGCCCGGTGACATTGTAAATCAGGTGATGATCCAGCAGATAATGAGTTCTGCTGAAGGACGGGCGAACGTGACCCGGAATGATTTGACAGGCGAATGGGCAGAAGCCATGCGCAAAGAGCTTGGTCTTGATCAGCCATTCTATGTCCAATATTTTAAGTGGCTTAGACAAGTGGTTGTCCACCGAGATCTTGGAGTAAGCCTTATTTCACGGGCGCCGGTCTCTTTTCTGTTAGGCTCAAGGCTTTGGAATTCTGTACTCCTTAACTTGATATCCCTTGTGCTAATCACCCTTTTTTCGTTTTTGCTCGGAGTTTATTTTTCAACCAAAGCTGGAACCAAAACCGATGTTGCAGTAAGTTTCTTTGCTCTGGCGCTCCATGCTTTTCCCGGAATACTGCTTTTGATTTTGTTGCAGCTATTTGCTTTTCTTTCAGGTCTTTTCCCTGTAACTGCTTATCCACCATTTCCTTTCCACTACGCGCCCGGCAAATTTGTTTTTTCTTATGCTCACCATATTTTTCTGCCGCTGCTCGCAGCATTCCTTGGCGGTATAGGCGGAACCCTAAGGATAGTCCGGGCAATGATGCTGGACCAGTTGGGTCAACCCTACATCACGAGTCTCCGCTCACGGGGTATTGCCGAGTGGAGGATCTACCTTGTCCATGCTTTCAGAAATACTCTTAACCCATTCATCACCGGAAGCGCCAACATGCTGGCAGGGCTTTTCTCCGGCTCACTCATTTTAGAGATCATCTTCGCTTACCCTGGCATAGGGCGGCTCATGTATGAAGCAGTGCTGCAACAAGATGTTAACCTGGTGCTCGCCAATATGATGTTCATCTCTTCGCTGGTTCTGGTGGGCATGGTCATAAGCGATATTTGTCTTGCCCTGGCTGACCCCCGTATACGCTACGGAAAGGATGAAAAGTGAAACGCTTTTTGATTTACCTCAAGGGCCGGCCTTTGCCTATGGCTTCGGTGATTCTCTTGATCATTCTATATTTATCGATGATCTTCGCCGAGTTTATCGCTCCTTATGGTCCGAATAGTTCTTTTCCGGAATATACTTGCCATCCGCCAAATGCACGCTTTCATCAGGGAGGATTTAAGGTACAGGAACATCGGGTCATAAACACAGTGAACTGGAAATATGTCCGTATCAAAGATCAATTCGCAGATATTCGGTTTTTTGGCAAGGGTGAACCATACAAGCTCTGGGGGCTTATCTCTATGGAGAGACGCCTTTTTACCACTAATGACTATCCGGTTTTTCTCATGGGCGCAGACACATTGGGGCGTGATCTTTTCTCACGCATCATATATGGTTCGCGGATATCGCTGACTATTGGATTTGTCGCCACTGCTATTTCGCTGCTCTTGGCAATTTTCTTTGGAGGCTTGGCTGGTTACTTTGGAGGAAAAACAGACTGGCTAGTTATGCGTTTTGCTGAATTCCTCATGCTTATTCCCGGCCTCTATCTAATACTCTTTCTCCGCTCACTTTTATCTGGGCAGATGGATACTGGCCAGGCTTTTATGATGATAACCCTCATCCTCTCTTTGGTGGGTTGGCCAGGGACTGCACGTACCCTGCGGGGAATGATCCACTCAATCAAGCGGGAAGAATTTATTCAGAATGCACAACTTGAGATGATCCCTTCGATGGTGATCATCTTCCGGCATATCATTCCCCAGATAGCGAGCCTCCTTATTGTGAGCATAGCTCTTTCAGTACCTGGATTTATAATGACAGAAACTGTCCTTTCCTACCTTGGTTTGGGTATCGCAGACCCTGCAGTAAGCTGGGGTTCTCTTATAAGGCGGGATATATCTACAATTTCAAACTTAATGGCATACCCATGGCTACTGAGTCCAGTGTGGTTTTTGCTGGGCGTAACATTCAGCTTCAACTTTCTTGGAGATGCTCTCAGGGATTATTTTGATCCATATCATACTGTGTTCAGAAAAAGAGGAATTCCATTCTTAAAATATTTCTCACGATTCCGCGCCATATTGCGGCATCCAGGCTGCAACGAGAGATGCGACATCCGTGGCGCAGATGCGCAAAGTACGCAGAGAGATTTTGAAACTATGTTGCCCATTGTATCAGAGACCGACAACCTGCTCGAAGTAAAAGACTTGCAAGTGATCTTTTCTGTGCTTCGGGGCAGGAAGGTTCTTTCGGTGAATGCTGTGCGGGGTGTTTCATTCACAATTAAAAAAGGGGAAGTCCTTGGCATAGTCGGAGAATCAGGTTCCGGAAAAAGCGTAACCACCCAGTCGCTTCCTGGCTTGCTGCCCGCAAGCGCTACAGTGTCTGGTTCGATTCTTTATGAAGGGAAAAATATACTTGGTCTTTCTGCAAAAGAACTAAAAGCATACAGGGGAAAAAAGATCGGCATGATATTTCAGGAGCCTGGCCGCTCTTACGATCCACTACAGAACATGAAAAGTGTTTTTCTTGAGACTTTCAGAAACAGCGATCCAAACATAACTAAAGAAGAGGCTATGGACAAAGCTGTTATTCTACTTGATGAGGTAGGACTCCCCCATGGAAGGGAACGGCTTTCCAACTTTCCCCACCAGTTCTCCGGCGGTCAGCTCCAGCGCATTGGTATTGCTCTGGCTCTTGCCCAAGGCTGCGACCTCCTTATCGCAGACGAACCCACAACAGCATTGGATGTTACAATACAAAAGCAAATTATGGAACTCCTTAAAGAACTCAGGCAAACAAGGCGCATCTCAATTATATTTATCAGCCACAACATTGACCTTGTGGCAGACATTTCCGACCGCATCCTCGTGATGTACGGCGGTCTGGTGATGGAGGCTGCTCCTGCTAATTCGATTTACTCCAGCGCGATCCATCCCTACACAAAAGCACTGCTTGCCGCAAGTCCCTGCTTTGGAAGCCATTACACAGAGCAGCGGCTCAAGGTTATTCCCGGTAAAGTGGCAGACCCTGCAAATCCTGAACCTGGCTGCCCCTTCGCGCCACGCTGCGAGGAAGCTGTTGAGGAATGCCGAAAGAGTATTCCACCCATTGCAAGGCTTAAAGATAGTGTCCACGAATTCCGCTGCATAAAGGGGTCAAACCATGAGTAAAGAGAATCCGGTTATCTCCGTCACCAATTTGCGAAAGCGTTTCAACCTTGAGGCAGGATTCTTTGCCCGGCTTGGCCGATATGTCCATGCAGTAAACGGAGTCTCTCTGGTTATCGGGAGGAATGAAACCTATGGCCTTGTTGGAGAATCAGGTTGCGGCAAAACCACAACTGCCAGGCTCCTTGTCCGCATGTATGAGGCTGATGAGGGGGAGATAACCTTTCAGGGGAGAGATGGTAATGTTGAAGATGTGAGGAGTTTAAAAGGCCTTGAGTTCAAGCGCTATAGGGAAAGAGTAAAATATATTTTTCAGGACCCAGCCAGATCTCTTAACCCGAGAATGACAGTGTACGAGGTGCTTACTTCCGGAGCAAGGTGGTCAATGAAAAGACGCGGTGCTGCAGGCAAAGCAATCCTAAGGGAAGAAGCTGCTGCCATACTTGAGGAAGTGGGGCTATCTGCTGCAGATTTGGAAAGACGGCCTGCAGAATTTTCAGGTGGTCAGCGTCAGCGTATCTCCATAGCCAGAGGGCTTCTCATGAAACCAGACCTTCTTATTTGCGACGAAGTAGTTTCTGCACTTGATGTTTCAATTCAGGGGCAAATACTCAACTTGCTTCTTGATCTGCGCTCTTCGCATCAGGAGCTTTCATTTTTATTTATTGCACACGACTTAAAAGTTGCCTGTTACTTCTGCGACCGTATCGGAGTCATGTACCGCGGAGAGATTATGGAGGAGGCTCCTGCTGCAGAAATTTGGAGACAAGGGTTGCATCCATACACAGAGCTGCTCTTTTCCTCTGTGGGAAAAATCCCAAAAGGAGAGCTTGGTTCTTCAGCAGCGCATGCCAAAGCGGCCAGTATAAAAAGCATTACTACGGAGACAGAAGGGTGTTCTTTTGCTTCACGTTGTCCTTATGCACAAGAGCGCTGTTTCATGGAAAAACCGGATTTAAGATCTGTGGGAGACAGGCATTTTGTAAGGTGCTGGAGATAATTCTCAATGGCAATCAGCTATGCGCTTGCCATGTTGTCTGACCTCTAAAAACAATTCTTTCTGTCTGCAAGTTTTTTAATTCATGATAAAAAGAGCTTTCTTTCATATATGCTATAGATTCAATATCAACCTCAGATGATATTTCTTCAACATATTCTGCATACAATTCTGAAATACAATGTGTTTTATGAAATTCA
>Ga0123353_10004075_pt1 | contig 18726 bp, 12 predicted proteins | sample TergutLab28metaG_3_FD_92763 | JGI IMG/M metagenome (GOLD analysis project Ga0123353, IMG submission 92763) | Labiotermes labralis P3 segment gut microbial communities from Petit-Saut dam, French Guiana - Lab288 P3 | ecosystem: Host-associated > Arthropoda: Insects > Digestive system > Gut ... | reverse complement strand
CCGCTCCGATTGTCCTTGCGCATTATGGGTATCTCCCCGACGTGAAAACTGCAAAGAGCAAGTACGAGCGCAATGCCCGCCTTCTTGAAGAAGCTTTAAGCAAAAAGCCCAATGATCCGTACATACAGTTCCAATTGGGAAAATGCCACAGCGTTAATAACGGCGACCTCGAAAAAGCGTGCGAGTATTTCGAAAAGTCATTGTCCGCAAAAGAAGATCCAAGGCTTGAATACGTTTATTTAGCTGTTGAGCATTACGGGTATGCGCTTATAAACACAGAGCAATATGAAAAGGCTCTGGAACTTTTATCAAAATACAGCAATTATTATAACAGTAAACCGGAGTTTCGTTTTCTTTCGGCGCATATCTATCAGAACAACGGCATGCTTCAGGAAGCGGTCGAGTGTTATGAGAGCTGTCTCGGGACGGATATATATGATCCAAAAGGCATTACATCATATCTTTCCTATTATAATATAGGTGTCATTCTGGAATGCGTCGGTATGATCGAGGATGCTGTTAAAATGTATAGAAACTGTGGCGATTACGAGCCGGCGAAGAAACGCCTCGCGGAAATGAGGAATACCTAATGGATAATGATTACTCTCAGAACATTTCCGGGTTTCTGTCGGATACCGAGCCTTATATGGAGCAGCTTGACACTCTACCCTTTGAAGCTGCCTCGGAGCTTTACGACTTGCTTGATAACGCGGCACAGGTATCAACCTTTCATATAAATGAAATCGACCCTGAGCTCCGTGTAATACTTTGCGACAAGCTCGACAAGGTTCTTGAAAGAATCGTAGATGTATTGCCGACATTTGAGAATACCGGTGAGCAAATGCAAATTTTTTCGCCGTCGCTGGAAATGTACAGAAACTGGCAGAACTTTCAATTGATGAAGGACTGCGGTCTGGCAGGTTATTTGCTTGCGAAAGAAATAAACGCAAAGCCGGTCATGCTTTTTGGGACAGAAGGAGCGGATTATCCGTATCTGGATATACTGACGGGATTGGAACTGTTACTCCGAAATAATGAAAATCAAACAGCGGAAGACCATTTTAAGCATCTCGAAGCCAACTATGCCGATATGGATATACTTATATTATATGGTATGTATAAACAATCCACCGGTTATCTGGAAGCATATCGGCTATTACGCCCTGACGGCAAGGTATATTGCGGGCTTGATATGAACACCTATTGGTTTAAGCATGTGGATTGGGATGAAGAACCGGTCAAATTGTTTGCGCAGCAGTGTGATTTAATAGCAACCTCGTGCAGAGCCATGCGTGATGAACTGAACCGGTTTCCAAAGTTCCATTTCCCGTGCAGGTGGCTGCCAAACGGTTTTTATAACCCGACCGGTCTTAAAATCACCGCTTCTCCAAAATACAAGGAAAATATTATCCTTATGGTTGGCAGAGTCGGTGACGGACAGAAAAACAATGAAGAGCTTATGACTGCGTTTGCGATAGCGGCGGATAAACTTTCAGGGTGGACACTTCATTTTGTTGGTCCTATAGACCCGCAGATCCAACCGTTTATAAAGCAGTATTTTTTAAATCATCCCGACTTGAAGGAGCGCGTTATATTTACAGGAGCCATAACCGATAAAACTGAGTTGTATGATGAATATGCAAAAGCAAAGGTCTTCGCGCTCTCCTCACGCACCGAGAGTGGTACCCCGAATGTGTACGCGGAAGCACTTTTCCATGGTTGTATGTTCGTAACATCAGATGTAGACGGCGCTGATGATATAACAAACTACGGACAGCTTGGCGAGGTATATAAGCGCGGAGACGCGAAAGGGCTTGCGGATGCACTGGTAAAAGTTTGTTCCGGTGCTGATGAGTTGGCTTTTCGTGAGCATATACCAAAAGCTCTCGCTTATGCAGAAAGGTACTACGACTGGAAGCGTATCGCAAAAAAGCTTGCATTTATGCTTTTTAAGTAGAGGCAGTGCCATATTATGAATGATACATATTCTAGTTATATCTCTGATTTTCTATCGGAGTCCGAGCAGTATATCGATCAGCTTGATACTTTGTCCTTTGAAACTGCTGCGGAGCTGTATGACTTATTTGACGATGCAGCAGGTGTGGCTACATTGCATATAGAGGAAATCGACCCGGAGCAACGGGTTGAGATTTGCGACAGACGGGATCGGGTTCTTGAGCGGATAATTAATGTTTTACCGCCTTTTGAGAACGTTGGGGAACAAATAAATATATTTTCCCCTTCACTTGAAGAGTTTCGATCCTGGTATAATTTTCAACTGTTAAAAGACTGCGGTATTGCAGGGTATTTACTTGCCAAAGAGATAGGTGCCAAGCCTGTTATGTACTTTGGTACTACAGGTGAGGAATATCCGTATTTATCTTTGCTGCCCGGATTGGAAATGCATTTTCGTGATTCGTCGGAGCATCCTGCAGTTGCATATCGGGAACATTTGGAAAAAAATTATCATGAAATGGATATATTGATTTTATACGGTATGTACACACAGTCACTCGGCTATCTTGAGGCGTACCGTAGAGCGCGCCCTGACGGTAAAGTGTATTGCGGTCTTGATATGAATACCTTCTGGATAAAAACAATTGATTGGGATGATCCGACAGTAAAGCAATTTCAACGACAGTGCAACGTGATAGCCACCTCTTGCCGCTTTATGCGCGACATCTTAAACAGATCGACATTTATACACTTTCCATGTCGTTGGCTGCCAAATGGTTTTTATAATCCGGCAGGATATAAAGTTGTTGCCGATGCAAGGTATAAGGAAAGCACTATTTTAACTGTCGGCAGAATTGGCTCTCCCGAAAAAAATCACGAGGAGCTTATGGTCGCGTTTGCAGAAGCATCAAAAAACCTTCCGGGATGGAAGCTGCGTCTTGTCGGGCCGGTTGATGATAGGCTGCAGCCTTTTTTAGATGCTTATTTTTCCAAATATCCGCAGATGAAGGATTCAGTGATATTTACGGGTGCTATCACAGATAAAGCAGAGCTATATGACGAGTATGCAAGAGCAAAGGTCTTTACATTGACTTCCAGATCGGAAAGCGGAACTCCTAATGTATACGCCGAGGCACTTTTCCATGGTTGTATGTTCGTAACATCGGATATCGACGGAGCGGATGACATTACGAATTACGGAGAGCTGGGTGAAAAATATACACGAGGTGATATAAAGGGACATGCTGACGCTTTGGTTAAGGTTTGCTCAAATACCGATTTAGAGTCTCTGGAAAAGCACATTCCAAAAGCTCTTACCTATGCTGAAAAGTATTACGACTGGAACCGTATAGTAAAAAAGCTTGCGTTTATGTTATTTAAATAATACAGAAATGATTAAAAGTAAAGTACGGTGCATTGTACGCAACAGGTGCGGAACATAACCGGACTTTTTATTCAATAATTTGACAAGACAAAATAAATGCCATATAATTCACGCCACTACAGAAGGAGTGTTGCAGGATGCGAGAACTTGAGAAAGTGTATGACCCTAAGCTTGTCGAGGACAGGATTTATAAGATGTGGGAGGATAGCGGGTGTTTTGCCGGCGTGATTGATAAAAGCAAAACGCCGTTTACTATTGTTATCCCCCCGCCTAATGTCACGGGACAACTGCATTTGGGACATGCTTTTGATAATACTATTCAGGATATACTTATTCGTTTTAAGCGTATGCAGGGTTTTGCTGCTCTTTGGATTCCGGGAACCGATCACGCCGGTATAGCTACTCAGGTTAAGGTAGAAGAAGAGCTGCGGACTAAAGAGGGACTTACACGATATAATTTAGGGCGTGAGAAGTTTCTTGAGCGTGTCTGGGACTGGAAGCATATGTATGGAAGCCGTATAGTGCAGCAGCTAAAAAAACTCGGCAGCTCCTGCGACTGGAGCCGCGAGCGCTTCACTATGGATGAAGGTTGCTCAAGGGCTGTACGTGAGGTTTTTGTACTTCTCTATGAGAAGGGGCTTATATATAAAGGTAAGCGGATAATTAACTGGTGCCCCAGTTGCTCTACAGCATTGTCAGATGCGGAGGTTGAGCACGAAGAGCGTGAGAGCTTATTATATCATCTCAAATACCCTGTTATAGGTTCTTCTGATTTCCTCGTGGTTGCAACGACTCGCCCGGAGACGATGCTCGGTGATACGGGCGTAGCTGTTAATCCTAAGGACGAGCGGTACAAATGTTTTATTGGTCAAAAGGTCTTACTGCCGCTTATGAACCGTGAGATGCCTATCGTGGCTGATGAGTTTGTTGATATGGAATTTGGTACAGGCTGTGTAAAAGTCACCCCGTATCATGACCCTAATGATTTTGAGATCGGGCAGCGGCATAATCTCGAGCAGGTTCTTATTATAGATGAAACCGCTAAGATTATAAACAGCGCTAAATATAACGGTATGGATCGGTATGAGGCACGCCGTGAGGTGCTGCTAGATCTTGATGCGCAAGGTTTACTGGTGGGCACAGAAGACCACAAAATGAATGTCGGTACTTGCCACCGCTGCGGTACAGTTGTTGAACCCGTTGCTTCGGAGCAGTGGTTTGTAAAGATGAAGCCACTTGCCGGAGAGGCTATCGAGGTTGTAGCTAACGGTACGGTCAAGTTTGAGCCTGACAGGTTTTCAAAGATTTATACGCATTGGATGGAGAATGTGCGTGACTGGTGTATTTCGCGGCAGCTCTGGTGGGGGCATAGAATACCTGCATGGTATTGCGGATGCGGGTATGTTACCGTAAGCCGTGAGGATCCTGATAAGTGCGGGAAGTGCGGTTCTTTTGAGATAGAACAGGATGAAGACGTGCTTGATACATGGTTTTCTTCAGCACTTTGGCCTTTTTCAACGCTTGGGTGGCCTGATAAAACGGCTGATCTTGAATTTTTCTACCCGACAGATGTGCTTTCATGCGGAATCGATATCATCTTTTTCTGGGTTGCCCGAATGATTTTCTCAGGGCTGGAGTTCACGGGAAAAGCACCGTTTCACACTGTCTGTATTCATGGCATGATACGCGATGATTTGGGGCGTATCATGAGCAAGTCACTCGGAAATGGTGTTGATCCGATAGAGGTTATCGAAAAGTATGGGGCGGATGCATTGCGTTTTAACATTATCACCGGTAACTCTGCGGGTAATGATATGCGTTTTTACCCTGAAAAATGCGAAGCAATGCGGAATTTTGCCAATAAGATATGGAATGCAAGCCGTTTTGTGATGATGAACTTAAAAAGTGGAAAGTTGAAAGTTGAAAATGGAAAGTTAGAGGACGGGGGAAATGCAGAATGCAGAATGCAGAATGCAGAATTATGGGACGGTATAAGTGAAAATTTAGAGCTTGAGGATAAGTGGGTTTTGTCTAAGCTTAATACTCTTGCCGGTGAGGTTTGTGAGAACCTGGATAAGTATGAGCTTGGTATTGCCGCTGCTAAGATTTATGACTTTATTTGGGATACGTTTTGTGATTGGTATATTGAGCTTTTAAAGCCAAGGCTTCAAGCAGCACATGGTGCTGCGAATGTAGAATGCAGAGTGCAGAATGCAGAAATTGAAGACTCCGTAAGTGGTAAGTGGAAAGTGGAAAGTGGAATGTCAGGAGACGAAGGCTGCGGGAAAAGCAGTAGTGCACAAGGAGTGTTGCTTTATGTCTTAACTGAAACTCTGGCTTTGCTTCATCCTTTTATGCCTTTTATTACAGAGGAAATCTATCAAACATTAATAACTTTCAACTTTCAACTTTCAACTTTCAACTCTAATTCCATCAACGGCCACTCTCTTTTGATGACACGTAAGTATCCTGAATATAAAGAAGCACTGCACTACCCTAAGGAGGAAGCTGATTTTGAGTCTATTATGGCTACCATCCGTGCTGTCCGTTCACGGCGTTCCGAAATGAATGTGCCGCCTTCCAGGAAGTCGAGCCTTACTATTGTCACTGATAAGCCAAGTGTGTTTGAAGCCGGACGTGCTTATATTGCCCGGCTTGCTTATGCAAGTGAGCTGACTATTTGTCGCGTTGCTCCTGAGGATTTGAGTAATCTTGTTACAGTAGTTACAAATGATGCGAGGTTATTTATGCCGCTTGCCGAGCTTGTTGATCTTGAGAAAGAGCGCGATCGTATCGATAAGGAGATAAACAAGGTTAAAGCCGATATTGAGCGTGTGGAGCAGAAGCTGTCAAATGAGCAGTTCACCGCCAGGGCTCCGGAAAATATCGTGCAAACAGAGCGTGACAAGCTTGAAAAGCTTCATGCGTTGCTGGCGAATCTTGAGCGTTAGTATTTTAAAACTTTCCTGAGGTCATCCCTCATTTTTATTGCTTCTTCCCTGGCGGCGGTTTTATAATCGCCGCCTCTTTTTTTCCAGGCTGCTATTATTGCTCTTGAAGAGTTTACTATTGCGCCTTTTTTATTTTTGTCGAAGGATTTTACGGCGTCTGCGGCGGAGCCGCCTTGTGCTCCGTAGCCGGGAACTAAGAAGAAGGTGTTTTTTAAGCTCTCGCGTAAGAACTCCGCTTCTTCGGGGTATGTTGCTCCAACCACTGCACCGACACATGTATAGCCGTATTTGTTAATGGTATTCTTAGAGATTTCTTCCATCAAATCACCAACAAGAGTGTACAGTGGTACACCACAGAAGGACGGTTCTCCTGTGTTGCAAGACAAGGGGATAGTTTCACTGTCCTCTATCTTGCGAGGGCTGCAGGACAGTGAACCTGTCCCCCTGTCTTGTTCGCTTGATATCAGTCTGTCTTGCAGTTCACCGGCGGATGGGTTTGATGTTTTTACAAGCGCGAAAATCGCTTTGTCGTATTTAACCGCGTTTTCTATAAACGGCTTAATTCCATCTGAGCCGAGGTATGCATTTACGGTCAGTGCATCTGCGTTATATGGCAGGTATTCCTTACTTCCGACTTTTGTTACTCCGAGGTAAGCGGCACTGTAGGCAGCCGCCGTTGAGCCAATATCGTTGCGTTTTCCGTCAAGAATTACATACATTCCTTTCTTTTTTGCATACTCGCATGTCTTTTGCAAGGCAAACGCACCATATGGGCCGAGTGCTTCGTAAAATGCGGATTGCGGTTTTACTGCGGGGACTATATCGTATAATGCATCGATAAGCCCGATGTTAAACTCAGTTACTGCCAGTGATGCAGCCTCGAGCGTTTCTCCATACTTTTTATAACTCATTTCTAATATAGCATCCGGTATGTGTGTTAATTCAGGGTCTAAGCCAACAACTGCTGGGTTTTGCAGCCTGTCAATTTCCTCTTGTAATCGTGCAAACGACATTAAAAGCACCTCCATTGTCATTTATGTATTAGTTAATTATCCCTTAGTTCCCTTTACTTGTCGGCGAAAACGAGCCTTCCCCGCGAGATGGTATATTTCACTTTTCCACGGAGCTTCATACCGCAAAATGGTGAATTTTGTGATTTCGAGTGGAATTTTGTCGGGTCAACCATCCATTCCTCATCAGGATCGAATATTACTATGTCCGCGACTGCATTTTCTTCAAGAACCCCCCTGTTCAAAGTAAGGAATTTTGCCGGAGTGGCGGACATTAGTCTTATAATCGCGTCGATTGACAGCTTTCCGGTGTGATATAAAAAAGTAAGCGAAAGAGCCAGTGATGTTTCAAGTCCGATGATTCCGTTAGGAGCATCATTAAAAGGTAAGGATTTCTCTTCCGCCGAATGCGGTGCATGATCTGTCGCTATTATGTCAATTGTTCCGTCACAAAGTCCTTCAATAATCGCTTTTACGTCTTTTTCTTTGCGAAGCGGCGGACTCATTCGTGCAAGTGTGCCTTTTTCCTCTATTGCCGCTTCTGTAAGAGAGAAATAGTGAGGGCATGTTTCTGCTGTTACCTTTACTCCGGCTGCTTTTGCTTTACGAATTGTATCTACTGCATCGGCTGTGCTGACGTGGGCTATGTGGATTCTTGTATTCGTTTCCGCTGCAAGCTTTACATCGCGCTTCACCATTGGCTCTTCCTCTTCGCAGTGGCTAATGATGACAATATCGTTTTCTTCAGCCTTAAGAAGCGCTTCCCGCATTACTCCGGCGTCTTTAATTGGTATTCCGTCATCGGACAGTGCGACTGCCCCGGCTCTTTTGAGTACGGAAAAGTCAGTCAGCATTTCTCCCTTTTGTCCGATAGTAACAGCACCGATAGGCTGTACTGTTATTGGGGCTTCTTTTGCTTTTTGCTTAACTTGTTCTAAAATATCTTGGTTGTCAATGACCGGCTTTGTGTTCGGCATAAAGCAGCATGTGGTAATTCCGCCCGCTGCTGCGGCTGCTGATCCGGTAAGTATGTCTTCTTTGTACTCAAATCCCGGCTCACGAAAATGAACGTGTATATCAATAAGTCCGGGTGCAACAACAAGATTTGTCGCATCGATGACTGTCCCCGGACAGGCGGGACACGGGGAGGGTTCATCTATTCCGAAACAGGAGGGCGGTTCATCTGTCTTCACCGCAGACGGAACGGATGAACCGTCTCCATGTTCCGACCGTCTTGCGGTGATTTTTGAAATCCTATCACCTTCAATTAAGATATCAGCGGTTTTGCTTTTAATTAAAATCATTAATTTTGCTCCTTAATTTCTCAAACGAACCGTTGTCAAGTGAATCGCGGATTTTTTGCATAAGAGTATTATAATAGTATAGGTTATGTAATACTGCAAAGCGCATGGCAAGCATTTCTCCTGCTTTGAAGAGGTGTCTTATGTAGGCTCTTGAGTATTTTTGGCACACCGGGCAGTCACATTCGGCATCAATGGGGCTTCCGTCTTCTTTGTATTGTTCGTTTAATATATTAATGTATCCGCTTCCGCTCCATATGTAGAGCTTGCCGTGGCGTCCGTTTCTGGCGGGCATTACGCAGTCGAAGAAGTCTATTCCCCTTGCCGCCGCTTCAACTATGTTCTGCGGTGTACCTACTCCCATGAGATAGCGAGGTTTGTTTGAGGGCATATGTCCTTCAACAGCGTCTATTATGTCATACATCTGTTGCGTTGTTTCTCCTACTGCCAGCCCTCCGATTGCATAGCCCGGCAGGTCGAGCTCCGCAATGCGCTTCATGTGCGAGATTCTTAAATCTTCAAATGCTGCGCCTTGGTTGATACCGAACAAGTCCGGCAAGACAGGGGGACAGGTACCTGTCCCCCTGTCTTGCTCTTGACAACCCTGTCTTTCAACCTCTTCCTTGCACCTCACCAGCCAGCGGTATGTGCGGTCGCAGGATTGCTCGACATATATATGCGGCGACGGTATTTCCACGCATTCGTCAAAAGCCATTGCTATGTCGGTGCCGAGGTTCGTTTGGATTTTTATGCTGTCTTCGGAGGACATGAATATTTTACGCCCGTCAACGTGAGAATTAAATGCTACTCCTTCTTCCGTGATTTTCCTGAGTTTTGACAATGAGAATATTTGAAAACCACCGCTGTCGGTCAATATGGGTCTGTCCCATACCATAAACTTGTGAAGACCGCCTTGATTTTTTATTAATTCATCACCCGGCCTTATGTGCAGATGGTATGTATTGGCAAGCGCAACCTGACAGTTGACGTTTTTAAGGTCATCACTCGAAAGTGCTCCTTTAATAGCTGCTTGTGTCGCAACATTCATAAATACAGGTGTTTGAATTATTCCGCGCTGCGTTTTGTATTCACCTCTACGGGTGCGCCCGTTTTTTGAAATCAATTTAAACATGCCCAGATTCTATCAAATTAAAATTATCTCTGCAAGGCTTCATGTATATAAATCAACTCATCACATTTTCAGTTGTGAACAGAATGTAAAAAAATCAGAAATATTGAGAATTTTTTGCTGTCTATGCTATAATGCAACAAAAATGATATTTTTGGAGGATATATTTTATGAGCATAAAGAGCCTGGGCTTAAAAATCTCAATTCTCGTAGCTTTAGTTATTGCAGCACTCGTCGTGACTATATCCCTTATAGTTCAGTCTGAAACGGATGCCCTGATTGACGGTCTTGTCACCACTCAAGCCGCAACATCTAATAACATCCTCATACAGACTGTTGATAACCTTAAAGTAGAAGCGTTTAACACCGCAAGAATTATGTCCCGCTCTTACACCATTATTGATGCAATTGAAGCTAATAATTTAGATGCGCTGAAAGATGCTTTGATTGCATATGGTGACAATGTTGATGCTGTCACGCTTGTTAATCAGGATGGTATCGTTTTAATGAGATCGCACAATGATACCACCGGTGATAATGCCCGTAATCAACCTGCTCTCGCGGCGGCACTTTCAACGGGAGAAGGTGTTGCTATCATTGAGCGCGCAGCCGGCGGCGGATTGTTTACGCAAGGAAGCGCGGCTGTTTTTAATCACAATGGTGAGTTAATAGGTGCAGTCACAGCCGGACACGATTTATCCCGGGATACTTATGTCGATGAAGTTAAAGAGCTTGGGGAATGTGAAGTCACAATCTTTGACGGCAGAGTACGAATGAGTACAACTATCATCGGAGCGGACGGCAACCGTGTTATCGGTACTGAAATCGGCGAAGCAATCGGGAACAGCGTGTTGAATCAACAACAAAGGGTTACTGCGCGTATAGAATTATTCGGGCATACATATCAGGCATATTATTCTCCATTGATTGTAGATAATGAAGCAATAGGTATTCTCTTTACCGGGATTAATATTGAACCGTCGCTGACCGCTCAACGAGATAAAATCAACCTGATTCTGACAGTAGCAATAATTATCGGCGTTGCTGCTGTGGTTTTCATCTTTGTTATTTGTATCTTTATGATTAGTAAGCCTTTGAAAAAAATAAGCAAGTTTGCCAATAAAATCAAAAATGGCGACCTTGGTATCTCATCTGCAAGTGATTCTTCAATTTCCGTACGCTCCAAGGATGAGGTAGGCATGATGGCACGTACGCTGGAACAAGCTTATACACAACTTCAAGGTTATATAGGTGAGATTCGTGCAAAAATGGAATTATTGGCTAAAGGCGATTTATCTTCAGAAAGTACATATCAATTTGAGGGTGACTTCATATTAATTAAAGAAGCAATAAACGGAATCGTTGAAAACCTTAATGAAACAATGTCAGAAATCAACACATCCACAGTTCAGGTTGCATCGGGTTCCAAGCAGATAGCAGATGGCGCTCAGGCTCTTGCGCAAGGTTCGACCGAGCAGGCGGCTTCTGTTGAGCAGCTTTCGGCTTCCATTTCCGACATTGCGCTAAAAACCAAGGATAATGCCGATAAAGCAAGCCGTGCTGCGGCTTTGGCAGGCTCTATCATGCAAAACGCAGAAAAGGGCAGCCGTCAGATGGGTGAAATGACAAATGCAGTCAAAGAAATCAATCAGGCAAGTCAAAGCATCAGTAAGGTTATCAAGGTTATCGACGATATCGCTTTCCAGACCAATATTCTTGCGCTTAACGCCGCTGTTGAGGCAGCCCGTGCGGGTCAGCACGGTAAGGGATTTGCGGTCGTTGCAGAGGAAGTCCGGAATCTCGCAGGTAAAAGCGCGGAAGCAGCCAAGGATACCGGAGGACTTATCTCTAACTCGATGGAAAAAGCCGAGCTGGGTGCGCGTATCGCAGAGGAAACCGCCGCAAGCCTTGCTGACATCGTAGCAGGAATCAGTGAGAGCACTCAAATCGTCGGAGAAATTGCGACTTCTTCCGAAGAACAGTCAATCGGCATTACGCAAGTTAACACAGGTATAGATCAGGTTGCACAAGTTGTGCAGCAAAACAGTGCGACAGCGGAAGAAAGCGCGGCGGCTTCGGAAGAAATGAGCGGTCAATCCTCGGTGCTGGAGAATTTGATTTCACAGTTTAAGCTTAAAAACGATGCAGGTAACCGCCATGCGGCCCTGCCAAGCGCGAACAAAGCACCGACACGGCAGCCCGAAATACCCCGGCATGACAGTGCTCCCGATTACGGCGGCAGTGGCGACTTCGGAAAGTACTAATTGCGCAAATTTCTTCACAAATTAGTATAGCATTTTTCATTCTATTGTGTTATAGTTCTTTAAGGTACATAAAAATTCGAAAATACACAACATATAGAGGAGAATAAGCGTTATGAAGAACTTGAAGGTTTCCTTAAAACTGATCGTCAGCTTTGCACTAATAATCCTGTTAACCTTGGTTATCGGTGTCATTGGTATTTTTGGCATGATCAGTATCAACTCGGGAAAGCAGACTATGTACTACGATATCACGACCCCAATGCCGTATCTCGGTAAGGTTGAGGAAAATCTGCAAAGCGCAAGGGTCTACGTACGTGAGATGGTTATGTTTGCCATGGATAATAATCAATCAAGCGTTACCAGCAGTTGGAATAGTGTTACCTCCAGGCTGGCAGAAATGGACGAAGCCGTAAAATCATTTAGAAACTACGTGAAGGATCCGGAAGTAATCTCTATTTTTAATGATGCTATGCGCAGATATGAAAATGATCTTGTACCTGTTGTAATGTCTATACAGGCCGCATCAGTATCCGCGACGCCGGAAGACATTGCTAACATAAAGCAAAACCTGTTACCGGCATGTATTCGTATTGCCACAAGTATCATAGATGATTTGGAACGTTGTGTGGATCTTCTCATAGCAGCAGGTGCGGATTTGTATCAAACCTCCGACCAAATGGCAACTCTACTGCTCACCGTTATTATTGTAGTGCTGGTTGTTGCAGTGGGTATTGCGGTATTCCTGACCTTCTATATCTCAGGTCTCATTGCGAAGCCTCTGGCTGTAATGGCTACCGCGTTTAGTCAAATCGGTACGCGCGGCAAGCTCACATTTGATGCCGCACTGACAAAATCCGCAAATGAAACCGCAGAACGCAAGGATGAACTCGGTGACTGTGCAAAAGGCTTTAACGGTCTTATCACACATCTGACAAAAATCGAAAGAAATCTCGCCGAAATCGCAGAAGGCGATCTTACTACAGATGTTCATTCACTTTCCGCTGAAGACAGTATTGCTAACTCATTGCAAAAAACACTTGACAGTCTCAACACCATGTTCGGTGAAATCAACTCTGCTTCCGGTCAGGTTTCGGCAGGTTCAAAGCAAATCGCCGATGGTGCGCAATCACTTGCGCAAGGCTCAACAGAGCAGGCTGCATCAGTTGAGCAGCTCTCGGCGTCAATCGGTGAAATCGCTGTCAAAACAAAAGAAAACGCAACCAAAGCTGATCGTGCCGCTACTCTGGCAAGCACAATAATGCAAAACGCCGAACGTGGCAGCACCCAAATGGGCGATATGACCCAAGCTGTACACGAAATTAATCAGGCAAGCCAAAGCATAAGCAAGGTCATCAAGGTCATAGATGATATCGCTTTCCAAACAAATATCCTCGCTTTAAACGCTGCTGTTGAAGCTGCTCGTGCAGGACAACATGGTAAAGGCTTCGCTGTTGTTGCCGAGGAAGTACGTAACCTCGCAGCCAAAAGTGCGGAAGCAGCAAAGGATACCGGCGGGCTTATTCAAAACTCAATGGAAAAAGCAGAGCTTGGTGCACGTATTGCCGGTGAAACCGCCGAAAGCCTTGCGGATATCGTATCGGGTATAAATGAGAGCAGCATTATTGTCGGTGAAATCGCCACGTCATCCGAAGAACAGGCTCTGGGAATTTCTCAAATCAATACCGGCATCGACCAGGTTGCTCAGGTTGTCCAGCAAAACAGCGCAACCGCAGAAGAGTCTGCTGCTGCATCCGAGCAAATGAGCGGTCAGTCGGCTATGCTTGAAGATCTGGTATCACAGTTTAAACTAAAAGCCCCGTCCTATAGTGCAGGCTCCTCCTTACCTCCGGCAAGAAAACCCGCTGCTGCTGCTCCCCTACCTCCCCCGGTGAGTGAAAATGTTTACGAGCCATCCGGCGGCGGAGACTTCGGAAAGTACTAGGTACATTGTTACTTCACAAAAGGGGCTGCACTCATGCAGTCTCTTTTTATGACTTTTTATGAATTTTTTTGAACAATAATGCTCTTTATCTTGACAAATATGTATATTTAGGCTTATACTTGTTTCATTAAGGATGATAGGGCAGTTTATTTCCTTTTTGGAGGCCGGTAAATAATTTTTCGGTAAAGGAAATGGACGACGAAGTGAAAGGATGCGATGATTAACATGAGAATTAATAATAATATTGGTGCGCTTAATACACAAAGACAGGCAGGTATAAACAACAACGCAGTCGCGAACAGACTTGAAAAACTAAGCTCCGGCAAACGTATAAACCGTGCGGCTGATGATGCCGCCGGCTTGGCGATTTCAGAAAAAATGCGAACATCCATACTCGGCACCATGACAGCCTCACGAAATACACAAGATGCCATTTCGTTAATACAAGTAGCGGAAGGCGGTCTTCAGTCGATCCAGAGCATGCTGCAGCGCGGACGCGAGCTGGCTGTCCAATCGGCAAATGGTACTAATGATGATGGTGTTGACCGGGCAGCACTCCAAAACGAGTTTGAAAACATCGTAGCTGAGATTGACGACACATCCGGTACCGCGCAATTTAACGGCATGAACGTTCTTGACGGCTCCGGCGGTCCGATAACCGTTCAAGCGGGTCCAAATGCCGAGGATACCGTCGATATTGATATAAACGCAATGAGTGCTGCGCAGTTACTGGGTTTTGAAGGAGACGAGTACAACGCCGCAACCGATGCAAATGTAGCAACCGGGGTCGCTGCTTCGGCTGCAATCGATACGGTTGATAATGCGGTTAATGACATTTCCATGCAACGTGCGGAGCTGGGTGCAATACAGAACAGACTTGAATTCAGAATGCAGGCTCTTGACATTCAAGCAGAAAATGCAACCGCTGCCAGAAGCCGCATCAACGACACGGACATGGCGCGTACTATGACGGAACTGACAACAAGAAACATCCTTCAACAAGCTTCCAACGCAATGCTCGCACAAGCAAACGCCAGACCACAGAATATATTGGGCATGCTTAGTTAGGACGATATGCTAAAGATTGCAACCCGGACCAACTCACGGTTCGGGTTGTTTTGTTGGGACGAGTAAGGTGGGTTCCCGATACTATATCGTCATTTATCCATTCGCCATTTTACTTAAATATGCCTCTATGAACCCATCCAAATCGCCGTCCATGACGGCGTTTATATTGCCGTTTTCGAAGCCTGTGCGGTTGTCTTTTACCAGTGTGTAGGGCATAAATACGTAGGAACGTATTTGGCTGCCCCATTCTATTTTCATTTGTTCGCCTTTTATGTCGCTTATTTTGTCCAAGTGCTGACGTTCTTTTATTTCAATCAGCTTTGAGCGCAGCATACGCATTGCCACCTCGCGATTTTGGTGCTGACTGCGTTCCATTTGACAGGCTACGACAAGTCCTGTCGGTAAATGCGTGATTCGTACTGCACTTTCTGTTTTGTTTACATGCTGTCCGCCGGCTCCCGATGCTCTGAATGTGTCGATTCTTAAATCATCGTTTTTTATTTCAACTTCGACGTCGTCGGATATCAGAGGTGCGACTTCGATTGCCGCAAATGATGTGTGGCGGCGTCCCGATGAATCAAACGGTGATATGCGCACAAGCCTGTGGACTCCGTTTTCGCTTTTTAAGTAGCCGTAAGCGTTGTCTCCGTCAATTTGAATCGATGCCGACTTCATGCCTGCTTCTTCGCCGTCGAGCCAGTCAAGTACCTTGTACTTCATACCGCGGCGTTCCGCCCAGCGGGTGTACATTCGGTAGAGCATTTGCGCCCAATCCTGTGCTTCGGTACCGCCGGCGCCTGCATGAAATGACATGATTGCGGAGTTATTGTCGTAATCTCCGGACAGCAATGTTTCGAGCCGTGCGGCTTCAAGTGCTCCGTTAAAGGTCCTAAACTCTTCTTCAAGCTCCGGCAGCAAGCTTTCGTCTTTTTCTTCCGCTCCCATTTGGCATAACGTAAACAAGTCACTCCAGGCATTTTCCAGTTTGTCATAGCTCTCGATTTTATTTTTTAACTGCTTGATTTTCTGCTGCACTTTTTGCGAATTTTCCAGGTTTGCCCAAAACCCGTCACTTGCACTTTCTTCTTCAAGCCTTTGTAGCTCTGTAGTCGCTTCGTTGAGCTTAAGTGCTTGTTTTAAGCCATCAAGAGTAGGACGAAGTGTGTTTATTTTTTGTTTATAATCATCAAATTGTATCATTTTAATCTCCGCTCTGCTTCGATAATTGAAAGTTGAAAGTGGAAAGTTAAGGAATAATATGTGCATATGGTCTAAGCTTTGTTACCTAATCCCATTTTTTCACACAAGTCCAACTATGAATCCTTTAGCTCTAACTTTCAACTTTCAATTTTCAACTTTCAACTCAACAACAACGACCTGCGGGTTATTTAAAAATCTCGTCCAGCCGAAGTGGTTGCCCAACCCTGCCGTTACTACCATTTTTGTTTCTCCTCTTGTGTATACGCCGCGAGTGTACGTCGGGAATATTTCGTATTGTGCTCCAATCAATCCGTCGGTGAATGGCAGACGCACCATTCCGCCGTGCGCGTGTCCGCTCAGAATCAAATCAACTCCCGGCTCGCCAAAGAGCGGGCTGTTGTTTCTATGATTGAGCACTATAAGAAAGTCCGGGTTTTCTCTTTGTATAACATTGTCGACAAAATCTTTTGGTTTTATCATATCCGCCGGTCCGCCCGGGTCTTCAACACCTGCGAGGATAATTGAGTCGCTACCTATTGCCAGCCGCCTGTGTTGGTTGCGCAAGACTGTTACGTCGTTTTCCGTGAGCATTGTAAACAACTGCTCCCTTTCTGCCCTGCTGATGTCCCTGTCCCACTCGTGATTTCCCGTGACGTAGTATACTGGTGCGATTCGCACAAGCCGGTGTACGAGTGTTTGTGCTATTTCAATCTGTCTTTCCACGGGTTTGCCCGGTTGGAAGCGGTCGATAAGGTCTCCTGCGATTGTGATTATATCAGGGTTTGCGGCTCTGACTGCGTCAACAAGCCGCTGATTGTCTTCTCCGTGCTCCGCTCCATGCAGGTCGGCAAGCAATACAATACGGTATCCGTCAAAAGCGTCAGGCAGATTCTCGTAGTAAATCTCATATTCGGTTGTAACAAGCCGATTGTTGCTGTCAATCCATATAATGACTGCAGGCACGGCGATAATAGTAAGGATAATAAGGAGTATTCCAAAGCATCCTATTCGTCTGTTTCTCAATTTTGCATTTCCTGTTTCTGTATAAGTTTGTGCGCTGCACGACTTGGGGACTATATTTAATAGTTCCTACCGCCAGGGAGTACATCGTGTACTCCACTGACGGACGCTCCACCGTCCATGGTTACACTTGACGAAACTATAAAATATAGCCCCCAAGCCGCGCTGTCCGAGATTGTACTACTTCTGTAATCTATTAATTGTCATTTGTCTTACGCTTCCTTATCCCTTACAAATACATGCTTTATATTCGGGTCAGTCGTCTGTCTGAATTCCGTCTCAAAACGGTCAATTGATTTTATCATTGCCGACAAGCTTTTGTAGCCGAAGTTTCTGTGGTCGAAGTCGGGTTGCTTTTTAAGTATCAGGTTTCCTAATTCTCCCATGAATACCGCACCGCTGTCGCCTGCGAGGTCGGCTACGGAGTCTGCTATCAGCTCGACAATTGCTTCAGGTACTTTTTGTGCCTTTTCATGTGTGTTTTGTTGTGACTTGTTGCGCTGCAAGGGTTTTGGAATTGGCCCATTTTGGGACAATTCCTCATTATGTAAGCCATCTTCGTCTGAATTGGCCTCTGCAAATCTTTCATAGATTACTTCAATATAGGTGAATTTATCACATGCGGCAATAAATGCGCTTGGTGTTTTTCTTTCTCCTATCCCTATTACTCGCTGTCCTGCTTCACGCAGGCGTATTGCGAGTCTTGTGAAGTCACTGTCGCTGGATACTATTACGAAGCCGTCGGTTTTTTCCGTATAGAGAATATCCATTGCGTCTATTATCATCGCGGAGTCGCTTGAGTTTTTTCCTGTTGTGTAGCTGTATTGTTGTATCGGTGTGATGGCGTTTTCCAGAAGTGATGATTTCCAGCCTGATACCACCGGGCTTGTCCAGTCGCCGTATATGCGTTTTATCGTGGGTGTTCCGTAGATTGCGATTTCTTCCATCACTCTTTTGATGCAGTTGCGCGGTACGTTTTCCGCGTCTATTAAAACCGCAAGCCGTAAGTTGTCGAGATTTAACGGGTTTGTCATTTATAGTCATGCCTTTCGTCATTTAGTTGAAAGTGGAAAGTTGTAAGTTAGGTAACAACCATAAGCCATGTCATTTTAACATACAATGCCCTTTATCGCAACAGGCATAATAAGTTGAAAGTGGAAAGTGGAAAGTGGAAAGTTATGGACGAGAGCGTGGATGTTGTTTGACTTATATTCCCTATTCTTAAACTATATTTCACATTATTAACAGTAACTTTTTAACATTTTATTAACTTTCCACTTTCCACTTTCCACTTTCCACTTTTTTAACTTGCATTCCTTGACATAGTCAAGGCAATAAGATAAAATGATTAACTGTGTCAATAAGTATATAAAATAAAATGAAAGGTGGTTCTGCGTGTGTCAAAAATGGTAGAAGTCCGTTGGCATGGTAGGGGTGGTCAAGGTGCTAAAACCGCGTCCCTTCTTTTAGCCGATGCTGCGTTTAATACCGGGAAATTCGT
>Ga0123353_10004074_pt1 | contig 18727 bp, 8 predicted proteins | sample TergutLab28metaG_3_FD_92763 | JGI IMG/M metagenome (GOLD analysis project Ga0123353, IMG submission 92763) | Labiotermes labralis P3 segment gut microbial communities from Petit-Saut dam, French Guiana - Lab288 P3 | ecosystem: Host-associated > Arthropoda: Insects > Digestive system > Gut ... | reverse complement strand
TATAAATATATTAGCTGTATCTTCATATTTTAATATATATAGATTATATATATATCTTTGTCATAGACTTATATTTATATATATATATATATATATATATATACTTTTATTGTAATTATAATATTTTATTGACTGTTGTACATCGCAACTTCTATTGTACTATAATCAGGACAATTTCTATATCCCATGGTGTATGACCATCTGTGGAATTAATGAAAATGAATAAAGATGATGATGATGATGCCCAGAATACAAGTTGCCATATCCCACTAGACTGTATTTTAGTGTGTTTGACAGATTATGTTGTATGTTATTTAGAGTGACTGCAGTTAATCAAGTAGTGCTAGCAGTCATGAACATATTTGAACTGTCACTGGCATCTGCCTTTCTTTCTTACAGATGTGCCAGAATTCTGTTGCTGGAACAAGCCTTCAGTCACCTGCTGGAATAAAGAAGGTGGGGAAAAAATTGTTTATATGTGAAAACTGTGGAAGGAGCTATTCACACCGAAGAAATCTGTGGCGACACACAAAACATGAGTGTGGCAAAGAGCCACAGTTCCAGTGTCCATACTGTCCCAAGAGGTCAAAACTAAAGTCCAATATGAAACAGCATATATTTATACATGAGAGTCATTTATACAGATAATTGCAGACGAAGATGCAACATATTCCCTAAATATATAATATTTATCATATTTTCTCACTGTTGTATATTTAATTTTAAATTCAAAATTTTAAGAATAATATACAATAATAGTTTTATACATGACTATGATACAGTGCCCATGTTAAGTCACTATACCATAAACATGTTGTCACTTGTTCTGTGTTACTGCCCATGTAGAATGTTTCTATAAAGACCAAGCAAGTTAATGCAGTGGTATCATTCTTGTCTTGTATTCATGAGACATTCAGCTTCTGTCTGAACTTTATTTCCAACTACTCTGAGGTTATTCATGGTTTTCCTCATTTACTAAAAGCGAATGTTGGATAAGTACCTTCATATGGTCCACAACTTTGTGCTTCCAAATTCCTGCCTACTTATTTTTCATCACTGTCATCTCATCACATTCAGCGCTATGTAATATCGCCAGTCAAAACAGTGTCAGTAGATGGATTAATTCATTCTTGTATTGGCGTAAAGGGCAGGACTTCAAGTGTATGAAAAATCAATTACAAAGCAAAATATTTTGGAAAATAGTGACCCTGAAATATTGAAAACAGTGTACTTACTGGCCAGCAGTTGTAGTTAGATACATACACAGAAGTGATGATATAAGTTTGAAGCATTCATATTAACCCATTACCGGGCAGTTGGGCATTTAAATCTTACTATGGAATATCAGTTTATTTTGCCAACAGTCTGCGTGATTGTTTTTTGATCAGTGAAAATTAATTTTATCACTACATCTTTTGTTGCATGTGGAATGATTCTGACTTTCAGTTTCAAAGTTCACTTAGCTCTAACTCTGTGGCATTCATAAGACGTCTTGCCCTGTTCATATAGAGGCACTTAAAGGACGGAAGTTGGCCAGTGGTAACTTGGTGTGGTTTTGGTGGGCCAGAGAATTAGTTGTATGTCAGTATTATTTGCAAACACTATTGATAAGTAATCCAGCGGGTTAAATGTCTACACGGCTCACACGGAATGTATTCTTTTTCCAACAGATGTCTCAGTATTCAGTCAGGGAAGTTGGATCCTCTTTCCACATTAATACTATGGAGTTGGGCAAAGAACTATTTGAGTGTGTAAACTGTGGAAGAAATTATTTACATCGAAGAAATTTGTGGCGCCATATGAAGCTTGAATGTGGTAAAGAACCTACATTCCAGTGTCCATATTGTCCGAAAAGAACAAAACAAAAAGTCCACATGAAGAGCCATATTACAATTAGACATGAGAACCATTTCTCAAGATAGCAGTGACACTTGTTAAAATGTTGAAATTAATTTTGTCTTCTTTTATAGTGAGTTTGTGTTGTATTTGACTGTGAAATTTTTATGAAACTTTGTTGAAATTGTTTAATTCATCCTCCCTTCTATACATATTAAGCATATTAAGACTTGCATTACAAGTTGTATCTGTTTTGAGTTAAACTAAAGTTGTCTGTTTTCTGAGTTACAAACATTTTCTTTCAGTGGGTTTCATTTACCTTTGGTGAACAGAATATAAAGGAAACAGATTTTGTATATGGTTGGATGAATAATTACATTGATATCCATATTCAGATAATTGAATTAATATCAGCCAGTACGAAGCCTTCTAAGATACTTTCTTTTTCTATGACCTTGAAGAGCTGTTCATGAGTCCAAATCAGATGATGCACCAAACAGATGAGACAAACAGAAGAAGCGAGGACACTTCATCTGTTGAAATAAGTTTTCATGATCATGATACATATTGTAAGTCAGAATGGGAATGTAACTCTGCCAGGAAAGCAGATATCCTGTCATATTTTGCACTGTTACCATTTTGTTTTATAATTTTACAGGACATCATAACCAGTCTTGAGTAAATCTTGTTTTTGGTGTACTAATGATACTCATACACATGCCCTCAATAGATTTTTTGGTATGTGTTTTCATGTAGTTTATTGTATAGCTACCAGTGTTTTGGAGAAACTTTCCTTTTCCTCTGGATTTCTGTTGCTGCTCTAACCAAAGTGTATGATGTCACATTTCAGAGGATTGTCTTTATACTGGCTGTATGCCAACATCAGCTTTCACATATTCATAGCCTATTGTAAATTCATGAACCTTTCCTTGAATCCAAGAGGCAGATGTTTGTATTGATATTTTCAGCATCTTGTAATATTTAGAGTTTAAGAACATTTTACCCATTGCATAAATTGCTTGGTTGTCAGTTATGTATTGTGCTAGTCATCTGTGGACTGTGATATAAACTACAAGAACAAGTGCTAATTACCACACTGTGTCGTCTGCAGATGGCATTTAGAGTCCCATCACAGTCTTATGACACTGCAAAAGGAACTGCTTAGAGTTGTTCTGTGTGGGGTCATCTGCAGGCAGTACTGGAGGGGTGGCAGGTTAGGGTTACAGGGACTTGCAGATTGTGAGTTATGCTTTGTTACCTGCTATTAGCTGAACAAAAACATCCTTCTTCATAGCCTATTTGCTGTGTATTATGGCATTGCCTATGGTAGAAACAATAGAGTTATCCATGATGAAGGATGTGAGAGAGTTCATATTCATATTCAATGTGTACAATGTGTGGAATTACCAGTCAGAAGAAGCACTAATTTGAATAAAAAGGTTGGACTGAATTTAAGACAATAAAGACCTGTTGTTAGACAGAGTGACAGCATGGCTGCAGACATATTTGCCCCAAGAACATAAAGATATGTTTGTAAAAAGAGTGATGTCACTTCTCCAGACATGTTCGTTCTCTTCACCTGACATTGCTGTGACCCCTGACTCTCCTCTCATGCCGTGCTGGAAGCAAGCTGCCTGCACACACAGGTGCCATAAGATTGTGACTGGACTTCAGTGGAAGAAAAGTTACGTTGAAAGTTTCTGACTCATGTCTTAATGTTTACAGTGTACAGTCTGTATTTATTATTGGTGTTCAGCAATTATTTACACCTTTTCTTCAAACTTGATACAGAGAAGTTACCAGTACATGTGTTAGCAAGGTCTCATATTTGACTGTCAACTGTTAATTTGTCTTGTGTATGGTTTTATGTAGTCATTTTAGGAAAGAGGATAAAATCTGAAGAATAAAAAGCCAACTAGTTGCCACTTATTATTTTATTGTACTTCTTATAGGCTCAACATGTTTCGGACATTACTATGCCCATCATTAGGAGCTCGCGACTATGATGTTGATTACCACATTCGTCGTTTTGTTCTTGGTTTGCTGTATGTTGGAGGTTAGGTGCGGTTAAGCTTGAGTAGTGTCTGGTCTGCAGGCTAAAGCACAGTTTGTAGACTGGACACTACTCCAGCCTAACCGCACCTAACCTCCAACATACAGCAAACCAAGAACGAAACAACCAATATGGTAATCAACATCATATTTGCGAGTTCCTGATGATGGGCATAGTAATGCCTGAAACGTGTTGAGCCTATAAGAAGAACAATAAAATAATAAGTGGCAACTGGTTGGTTTTTTATTCTTTAGTTATCACAAAGATGCATGGTCCAATAAACACCAGGAAAAAATCTGTTGTGTTCTTTAATATTTGATGAAAATATATGATGTTGATGGTTTGTTGAACTGTCCTGCAGGTGACAGAAACATTCCTATTGCAAGACATTCTGATCTTCTGATGCAGACTGTCAGTGCATTGAAGACTGCTGCTTCTGGGATGTGACAATGTGTAGTCTGGTAGAAATATACTAATGTTACAGAGGTTCCTGCCACACTCATCATCAGGGTGGATGATTGTACCCTGATGATGGAGCCAGCAAGCTTCTGTGAAACACATGCATATTGTGTCACTTCCCAAAAGGCAAAAAGTTCCATGCTCACCACTTTGAGAACCTCACATATCATTGCTAGTGTATGGGCTTAACGCTGTAATGAAACTAAGAAAAATAAAATAGAAATTAAAATGTTGTACATTTTTCTGGCACTGAACATTGCGGTTACGTTCCCAGCAGTCATGCTTTCAAGAGACTGTAGATTTTTGTTTTTGCCTTACACCTTCCAGGCAAATGCTGGGAGGCATGATAATTTTTTCCACATATTTTCTTCTATGTTATTCATTGATGATCATATCATTTGATGCTGTATAACTTGAGCAATTGAAGGCATGGCTGCATGAACCAAACCAAATTTCTCATACTGAAGTGTTTTTTTTTTTTTCCATCACTGTTTCTGCCAGTTGGTAATGGTCAGGTTCTACAGAACAACATGGTGCTGCACCCCACAGGACTATAATGTAGACTAATTTACTTTGAGATATGGCTTCTAAAGTCTGACTTTATATATAACATTGATGCATGTACTTGGTAAAGTTGTATGTTATGTGTTTTACACATGTGTTGCTATGGGTATCCATAACATTTGGTTGGAAATATAAGTAATATGACATATGTTTCTCATAAAAATGACAAGAAACACTGCACATGCACACATGCATGAGCTGTGTGAACTGTTTGAGTTACTGAGTGGCTTGACATGTTAATACACTAAATGCCTGATTGAAGGTTTTTTTTTTTTTGGTTTCCTCTCCTTACCCCTGCCTGGCAAGTGCAATAATAGTACCTCAGATTGAATTATTTACACTTCCTTGTCCTTTCAAATTCATCATTCACAAATCATTTATCTCCTCATTGATACTGTATAGTCTATGTGATTTCTGGCATAATTGAGTGACGAGTAAATCAATAAATTTACCAGCTAAATAATATAAACAGAGTCTATTATGACAACAGAAATTCCTATGGGAATGTACTGGCATTTGCATTTGGCAAAGTTTCACAGTATTTATTTATATGCCTTCCTGTTGGCATTTTCATAAGTCATAATAGGTTGTCCCAAACCATTGGTAAGAGAATTACCTCAACTCGCTGCGTAATAACTCAGAAGAGTGCAGTTCTCATCTCCTTTGTGACGGAAGCCTGAAATTATGCATCCCTCTGATGGTGTATAGCTTTTCTTATTGTAGAGTAGATTGTATATCAAGTGTTATTTCCTTTTTCTTTCCTGGGTTTAAACCTTACTTTCCCTAACTTTATATTGTGATTATTTTTTTCAGCAGTCTTATCGCTATCTTGTTATGGATCTCTTCTACATTACCCATCCAAGAAAAAGACAAAAGGGCAATTTGGTAATACTGTTGCAGCTCCAGACATTGCAAGCATTATGGAACAGGTGAGAATTTGTTACACTGCAGATCATGATCTTTTAAATGTAATTAATATTATGTCTCCATATTTTTATGTGTACTACTAGGCTACAAATGTTTTCTAAATTCAATTAGTATTAAGTCTGCACATTATTATTTGTACTGCTGGATTATAAATTCATTTTATTTTTTTCTCTTATATCTCAGGGTTCATTTAGTGGAGATGGAAATCAGTTTTCTGCTGAGAATACAGAGAAGAAATTTTATAAGTGCTGCGACTGTGGAACTGTGTTTGTAGACAAAGGAGATTTAGAACGACACTTGAAACTTACGTGTGGCAAAACAAATTGGCAGTGTCCTTTTTGCCCAAGGACAGCTAGAGCAAAGGCACACTTGAAAAAGCATATTACGCATGTACATACAAAGTCTGCACAGAGAGTGAAACAAATAAGGGATTACACAATGTTTCAGTAGTTTGTTACGATAAGCTGAAGATTGTGTGTGGACCTAAGCAGCAGGTAGTACACCAGGTTGAGGGAAATTGCATGAGAGGAACTTTATGATATATAGTTCTCATAATCTGAACACAACAATGACCAAAATGTATTATGATTTATTTGGAATAAAGACTGTATGATTGATGATACCAGATGTAATATATGTCATTTGTCACATTAAAGTCTAGTGGAGATTTAAGAAACATACTATTTGGGAACCTTTGTACCCAACGGGCATGTTGTTGCAACCATATTTTTTGCCACAACTTGAAGTGTCTGTAGCTTAGAAATTTTTCTTGTAGATTGTCTAACCTGTTCTCTTTGTTGTAAGAGTCATCTGTTGGTAGTAACGGTCTGAAAGAGGCACTGCTAAATCTTCTGCCACCACCATCTGTTAACTGCAGGTATTATAAAAAGTAAACACTTTGTCAGAACTTGAGGACTGCATGTGTGAGCATTTAATTTACGATTCAAACGGCATTTCTCTGGGATGTGATTCCATGTGGTACTGTGTACTGTGTAACTGTAACCCACCACCAGACATGGTGGAGGGTTACAGTTGTTCTGGAAGAATGTACGCTCCCTGGGGTTTAATTTGAAGAAAAAGGTAAAACATTTTTCCAAAGCAGTTGAAACCCCCTCCCCCCCCCCCCACAAGATTGCAGTCTTAATTTTTAATTCTGTTTCTCTTATAGGTTCTTACATTTGTCAAAAGTGGTTGTGGCATACCAGGTTGTGTCTAGGAATGTAATTCCTGTATTCAGTAGAAGGTGACTGTGTTCCATTTAGTCCTTCTGTTTTTAACAACAAAAAAAATTTGTTTATGTGTTGAATAGGCATTAAATAATTATATATTAATACTTTTGTTGCCTTACGTTATCATGGAACAGTGTGTGTCATTACATTAGGGTATTATTTGTCACAAATGATTCTTATACAGTGTGTTACAATATTTTTATTGCTTGTGTTTAATTCCATCATAAGTGTATATTGTGATGACTGTTTCAGCACTTGCCTCACTGTCTTGTTATGAATCTCATTTATACCCATCCAAGAACATGGCAGGGGGAAGCTTCTTTGGTGAAACCATTACAGCTTCAAGTCTCTTAAGCCAGATAGAGGAGGTGAGGGAATGTGTGATTTGAGTGTAGTATGGCAGTGACTATGAGAATTACTGTCTTCTGAGATGTGCTGTCATATGGCCACCATTTTCCAAGTAGGAGGGTGTGTTTCTCTTGTACTTTGAATACAGAGGCATACTTTGTTACTTTCTGAGTATGTGGCATCCCAAGTGAGACCTATTATTTAAAATTATTGTACAATTTTATATTCACTTCTAGCTTTCTTAAGTAAATATGACTATTTCCATATCCATATGGATTTTGTAATCCTGTGTGGATCCACAGAATGAAATGTAATGAAATGAAGGCAGTAATTTTCAAGATAATAGTATACCAAGGCCTTGTTACATACCCTAGTTGTGTTTTTGAAAAATGAGTCTTGAATCAAAGAGGCATAAATAAAAAATGATATTCACATAAACTTAAATGAATGCAAATAAAGCAGCTAAAGGGTGTTAAACCAAAAATGAAAGAGCACAAATCAAGACATGGTGTAAATTGGTAAGGGATGTTAAAGCAAAGGGATGTACAGCAAACAAATGTAAAACAAGGCCTTTATGTATTTCTAAAATAGTAATATCTTAATAATTATGAGTCTTGGGATCTTTTACAGCTCATCTACTTAGCCTACAGATTGGTTTATTCTTTTGTTAACAGATGTCTCAACGTTCATTGAGCGGAAAAAGAAGTCAGATGCCTGGTGAGAACGTGGGGAAGAATGTGCATAAATGCCCCAATTGTGGAAGACAGTATTTGCACAAAGGAAATTTGAAACAACATTTGAAGTTTGAGTGTGGCAAAGAACCTCAGTGGCAGTGTCCATTTTGCCCAAAGAAGACAAAACTGAAAGGCAACTTGAAGCAGCATATTGTATTAGTTCATGAGACTCCCTCTGCAAGAGCACAAAATGGAAAAGGGCAATATATATTCAAATAGTGAAGTATGCTTTTTGTCACAGTAAGTCACCCACATTTAGTGTTAACCTTCGCCCATCCTTTATTGGAAGGCTTCTAGCATCATGATTTTTTATTTTGTTCTTCTGGCACATGATGCTGTGTTAATGGGTATGCAGATCCTGCCATTTTGAAGGCACTACATTGTCTCAAAGAGCAGGGAACTGATGACTAACTGACACAGGATCATACCCCAGAACAAAAAATCTTCATCCACACCAATGTAAAAACCTCAAAATTAGCATTATAATTTTCCTTTACAGGTGTAGTGTCAGCAGCCTTTTGGCACCATGTTTATGAACATTCATCATGATTGCTTTCTAGATCTGTATCTGCTGTTTGTGTTCTTTGTTGCTGTTTCCAGTAGTTCTTAAACATTCATAATGTGTGGCAGAAAGGAACCTTGCATTTTTCCTTTTACGAGCATATGTGCACATTGTTTTTATGGCATTTGCTTTCAGCTTGTAGGCGTGAGGATGGACATAATACATTCATGTTACAAGGTTTTCTTTGTGCAGTTTACTATTTGTTAGGTGCCCAAGAAGCACCTTGTTTCCTAAACTTGATGACTTATTACAAAAGCCTCTAGTTGAACTGTATCCTGTGACAGTTCCAACTTCTTGTGCATCCACTGACTATTTGTCATGTGCTTGCTGCCCCTGTATGCTGATGTCCCAAGTCATCTCTTCAAGCCAAGTTGTATATTCATACATAGTGTTTTTTTTGCGTGCTCTTCATCCATCCTGTACTGTTTCTGTTGATTACATTGTAATCATTGTCATTGTTGTCATCATCATCATTACCATCATCAAGGTTTAGGCTCGTTAGATGATCTGTAGTGCCCACCAAATATTATTTGGGTGATCAAATCAAGAAGAATGAGGTGGGCAGGGCATGTAGCATGTGTGGGGGAAAGGAGAGATGCATCCAGGTTTTTGGTAGAGAATCCTGAGGGAAAGAGACTACTTGGAAGACCCACACATAGATGGGAGGATAATATTAAAATGGATCTTCAGAAAGTGGGTTGGGAGGGGGGCATGGACTTAGTTGATCTGGCTCAGAATAAGGGCAGGTAAAAATGGTAATGAACTTTCAGGTTCCATAAAATGCGGGGTATTTCTTGACTAGCTGAGAACCAGTCAGCTTCACCAGAAGGGCTCTTCTCCATGGAGTGAGTAAATAAGTAAGACTCTGACTCCAGCACAGATTTCCTACACCTGATCATTCTGTCGTTTCATTGGTCTTCTTTTTAATCCCTCCCTCCAGGAATGTGTTGTTTTGTAAATTTTAATCTTTGGATTTTAGAAAATTGGTGGGAAGATGAGGACTGTGAATGCTGTTACTCATTTCCCACTTTTAACCTGTTTTTAACCTGTGGGTATAGTTTGACAGCTGCGGGAGGCTGTATGTCCAATGATATTTATCTTCTTTGATGGCTTCCAAATGCCATTGATTGAAAGTGAAGCTCACCCGTTTTTAGTCTTTAAATCTGGTAAATCTGTAGGAACATTTTGCAATAAATGTTGTTGCATCTGTTTTGGATTTTGATTTGTTTTATATACATACTTTGAGTTAGTATGCATATACAAATTTCCTTAGAGAAAATGTTCCAGGTACAAATTACCAGAAAATTGTAAGTGGTATATCAGGAGACAAAGAAGGAAGACAGCAGGTGAATGACTTGTTACAAGTGATGTTGAGGATGTTGATCATTGTTAGGTATGGAGTTACTGTCACTTGTCATTGCATGGTGACATCAAACTGAATTTTGTCATTGGTCTGAACCCATATTTCATTACATCACTTAAAAATGCTAAATTTAGCAGATGTCTTTACAATGTCTGTGTTTTGAAAATGTGTTACTTGGAGATATAAGCTTTAAATACATCAGAATTTTAAGATGTGTTATGTGAAATAATGGTTAGAGATCAGAAAATGGAATTTCATAAACAGGAAAACTGAATAAGGAACTTGCTATATTGTATTCATGTATTCATTACATGTGTATGTAGACTGATTTAACCATGAGTATAATTTGATACGTGGATGTATAGATATGATTGTTAGAGACTTTCTGTTTGTGGAATGATGGGATGATAATTTGAAGGGCTTATTTAAAAAATAATGCAGGTTTTGTGCCTCTGTTTCTCAGAATCTTTACTCTGTATTTAACTTTTTAAGGTGTTTACTTCATTTATGAATGAACTGTACATGGAAAAAAACGTTAAATGTTTTAACATGAAGACAGATTAAATTTATTAATGTGTATTTATATTTAATTATGTATATGTGAGTGTTTGTTTGTTTGTTTGTTGTTTTATGCAGTAAGATGTCATAGTGGTACCTTTGTAATTAAAATTTAAAAAAATGGATTTGAGAGGATATCAAGTTTTAGGTTTTCATGGCAATAATTGTAATGAATACTGTCTTTTGGGATGTGAAAATTATCAACTTTGTATAGGGGTGTGCTGTGTCTGTCTTCACCTTATACCCTGATCACTACTTCTACCAGACTACTTGGTAACATGTCCCAGAAGGTGGTATTTTTCACAATTGGAAAGGTGCATGTTATGTTGTATTATACAGAATTCCCAGTGGCATTCTCTGTAGTTTTTTAAGCTCCCTTTTAGTCTGTTTATAAAGTTGGATGAATGATTAATGCTATACATGAACAGTTCTCTTTATGGCAACAAGTAAAGTGATGCTGGTACTAGGTGATTAGAGATGTGCATGTCCTTGACTTCAGGTGGCACTTTTAAATTTGTGAAAGATACTTAAAAATGAAAGTTTCATGCCAGTACTTGAAAGCTTATTTGTTTTAAAAAGTTAGATGTTGTAAGCCTCAACCACTAGTCACAGCTCACAACTATGTACTCATGCATTCCTTCTAAAAAAAAAAGACATTTTATGTATGTATGTATGTACATATGTATGTGCATGCATGTAAATGCACCTGTGTGTATGTGATAGAGTGTGAGAGTTGTAAACATCTCTGAAATTTTTCAAGTTCACTAATACAAAATGTTATTTTGTGTTCTTACATGAACAAAGTTTCTTATGCATTTGGTGTATTCTACATTTTTATGACTTTTTAATGTAAAGTTCTCTACAGTCATAAATTATTTATATGTTCTTGTTTCATTATCGAGGTATTTGTCACATATGAGAAATATTGTTTTAAAATAATAGCCTTAGAATTATTTTCCTCTGATTCTTGGCTTTTTATTATTATAAACCTGATATTCCAGAATAATTGTGAATTTGCAGAGTTGTATAATCTGTGAAAATGAAATCTGTGACTTTGCATTGTGGATTATAATAAAATTATTTCTTCCTCTGTCATATTTCAGGCTTCTGAGACATTTCACAGTAGAGGTCCAACAAAGCTACTTCAAATCTGCATGATTTGATGCTCTGCCACAGTGTAAATGAGACCTTTGCTCTTTTGGGACTTTACACAACATAGAACAGTAGTTTGTTGCTGATGTTTTGGGACAACATAAGTTCCATCTTCAAGGGTCAAAGAGTCAGTGAAGACTTGGTCTGCTTGACCCTTGAAGCTGGCACTGATAGCTTGTCCCAAAACATTGTCGGTAAGAAATTACCAATCTATACCATGTAAAATCTCAAAAGAGCAAAGAACTAACTTCTACTCTGCTTCTGTTTACTTATGTCCATGGTATTTGGGAATCATACAAAGTGACAGCCTCATCTGATTCCTAACATGTTTTGTTTCCTTGGCTACCTAACAATGCTGTATCAACTGCATGTCATTGGAGTTACATTCAGGAGCTACTGGGTAGAGTTTTTCAGTCAGTGCCATCTGCCCTTGGTCTTTGTAGGCAGATGGTGCTATAAACCTTGAAATGGTTCTTACCTGTCCCAAATCATTATCATCACAGCAAACCTCCTTCCATGTTACATAACTGTATAATGTCATAAAACTACTATGGAAAGAGTCAGGGTGATTAGGAATTAAGTGAGGTATGAGGATAATCATGCAGTGAGAGACATGTGGAAAAAATGGCAGTTCTGTTCCCAGACTTTTCTGTCATGATGCACTGATCTAGGTGGAACATTGGGCAGGAAGTAAAGTGGCAAATATTGAGTGGAACTTCAGCTGGGAAGCGACTTGTATGCCAGGTATTGTGTTAATGTGTGCTGTGTGCTGAGGACTGTGGGATGGGATGAAAAAATAGAGCTTTGTGAAATTTTAGGTTTACGCTCTGGTATTGATGAAGATTCATGTCTTCTGGGATGTGGCTGCATGTAGACTGGTAAACAGTTACTGACATTTTGAGGAGCATACTGCTTCCATCTTCATGGCGAAGCAGTGCAAGAAAAGCTTGATAGTGCCAGTTGATGTAGCATAACATCCAAGAGGAGTTGAATATTCAGATAAAACCCTGCCTGAGCTAATAGGAATGGTGCTATACCTCGTTTCCGCCTCACATGGTTTTGAGTAACTACCAAACATGTCTGTCTGCTATATGTGTGGGTCCTCAGTATGAAACTCGTATGCTGCCCTTCTGGCTCCTGGAATTGTGAGGTGGCTCATAGATTTTCAGAGAATTTGTGCACATATACACACACACAAAACACACTTTGAGTGCATTCTGGCCAGACTCACTTTGATTCTGGAGGAGGCTGCATGCATGTTTCTCTGTAATGTTGGCATTATGCCTGGAAGTCTTCATGATGTCTTAATCTATGTGTATGCAATGAGAACCACATCATCTTGTAACTGTGATCACCACAGAAAGGCTTTTGTTGACTGGCAGAAATGATTAAAGTCTCAGTCTGTGACTGAATTTAAGTTCAAACTCAGACTTTGCTCCAGTGACAGTTGATTTAATTCAGTGCAGAAGGCATAATGCTAAGCATTCTACATTATAAATTATATGGTTACAAAACATTTAATGAAACTGTGTCAAATAGAGCTGTTATATAGCTTCAGATGAGCTGTGAGGTTAATTGAAATGGTTAAGTTGGAAGGAATGTGGTTGTTGGTGGTCAGTGTTTCTTGTAACGTGCATCTCGTGTAACCAAGGAAACCGATGAACAAATTAGTCATTATTCAGAGCCACTACACAAATTGCACATTTATCAGCTTAAGGCCATCACATTTTTAATACACCTATGACAGACCCTTTGGTTTTCATTAAATGAATATCAGTGTTGTTATATGCTGTTACATGAATTGCCTGCCAGTAATTTTTAGTTAATATTTGTAGGATGCAAGAATATAATAAATATTAAAAACATTTAAAATAATTGTAAATGTACACAAGATTCAAATTGGCATATGAGATTAGAGGTTCTGACAGTAACGAGTCTTAAGATTATAGTCTTTTGAGACATGATGTCATTTTGTTTGGCAGACTGGTACCAGTTTTTCAGAGTAGCCTGCTGTCTCTCTTGTTAGGCTAGAAGAAGAAGAAGCAGACAGGCTAGTCTCTCTTGTTAGGCTAGAAGAAGAAGCAGACAGAAGTTCTATGAAGCACTGTTGTTTATTGATCTAACAATGTGATATCAAATCCCAGACAACTAATGTAACATTTATGTATGCCCCAGGCATAAGTGAGACACACTACTGCTCTGTTAATCTTTTCATTTGCCTCATAACAGGAGCAAATGTTTTGCATTATACTGTAAAGGTTTATGCCAGTACTGTACCTGAAGTATGATGGATGTTGTCCAAATAGAATGCTAGTTACAGGCAACATTTAGTGGCAGATTCTTTTAGTGGATTTTATTATTATTTTGACAATAGTAATGCAGTTTGGTAGAACCTGAAACTCTGCTAATTTTAAATATTTTTGGAATTATTTAACATTAAATGTTTTTTTTGGAAGTCTCTGAGTGCTAAATGTATTTTTTAACCACTAGACTACTAGATTACCCCTATATTTTATAGGTGTTAAAGAAGGCATTATTTATGCCTACCATGATATGGTATTACTTTTTTTTTTTGTAATATTTGAAGCTTTCATGTCAATGCAGATAGCTGTCTTGGGTGGTAAGCTATGTCATATTAGGGTTAATACCAACATTTCTCAAACAGAATGGGCCTCCAAAGTGCTGGATTTTAACTGCATCTTATATGTGGCTGATTTCCAAAGAATATTTTAGTGTATTTGCAATGTGATTACAGGTATTCATTGTAATGTTTGTTTCAGAGATGTATGAATTGTGTTCTGGTTATGACAAGCCCCTACGTTCACCCAGAATTTCAACAGTAGTGACACCGCAGGGTGCAGAACTGACTACACAAGATTTGTTATACCAACTGGAAGAGGTGAGGATAATTTTATTGTTATTATCGCATTTTGTTAATATTAAAATTGAGTTTTTGATCCAGATGTAAGTCAGTACATATGTAGGATACTATATATTTATTTTCACATTAAGTGTGTGATGAAAATTGTAGTGTAGACTGGTGGAGTGTTATTTGTAAATGATATTGCTTTTGTGGAGAAGTCAAAAGATGGCAGTTCATCTGTCTTATCTGTCATGAGGGAAACATCACATGCAGATGTTGGGTTAACAAACAAACAAACAAACAAATTAACTCCATGGGATAGAATTCTTTTTAAGAATCTAACAGTTCCTCAAGCATTCAAGAAACTTTGGCTCAAAAGTGGTTTGGGCCAAACCTTTACCTGTAGAAATAACCAAGCAATCTTGCCCCAGTTATTCTTCCTGTTCACAAGACCTATGAAGATGGAACAGACACAATGTTCTGAAACATCGACACAGTTTTCAGACACCGGGTTATCACCCTAAAGAAAGAATACAACATTCAAAACATGACCAAAGTTTGAAATCAAGAATGTAAAAGAATATTTTATTCTGTCAGCATTTACATCTAGTCCATCCTCCTTACTAGTGGCTAATAAACCTTCTGTGTTTTCCTTAATAATATGTGTATTTTTTCCCAGTATATTCACGTATCAGCATAGCTGATGTGTCATATTCAATTTCAGTGCCTTGTGGCATATTCTAGAGCAGATTTTAAAAGCAGTGATAATGAAGCATCTTCTTATTTCTGACCATTTGGTATAGGAAATATATCAGACAAGTGCTGATTTCATTTAAACACTGCTTAGTTATTAACTGTTGCATGGGTATACTGATTCCAGTGAGATTATAATGCAAAATCTGAATTGGAGGTTTTTTTTCAAGTCTATAAACAGCTGATATTTGCCTCACTGTATACCTATATTTTCTAAAGCATTCATGAATGTAGAATATATGAACCATGTTAAAATCTGCACCAAAGACCCTTAGTAATTCTGTCTGTATGTAGAGTTATGTTGTGGTTGAATGCTGGAAAGAAGTGTGTTTGTAGTTGATAACAGTGACATCCCTTTGTAATTACAACATGCACACTTTCTGTAACAGGTACAATAACAAACAATAAGAATTTTTTGTTGGTTCACTTTAAGTTATCTGTTAAATGTGATTTTCATTGGTTAGGTTTTGAATTGATATCTATGAATAATGTGGCTTGTATAATGGTTTGAAGCTTTGGTGTTAGTGGAAATTCAAATTATGATTTTCTAGTTTATAACATACAGTAGTCTGGTAGGTTTTCACCATTGTTATAGAAGAATATACTTCGTCCATGAAGACAGAGTCAGTATTCTTTCTTGAAATGATGGTACCAGACATGGTACCATAACTCAAAGGACCATGTTTTGAACCTTTGGATTCATTAATTGTATGTACATCAATTTAAGGTTTACATTATTATATCTTTACATGCATCATGTATATTTTTGTTGACAGATGCATCAGTTTTCATTCACTGAAGACACATCTCGGCAGTCTGTTAAAGCTCAGAAAACAGAGAAAGGGTTGTATGTATGCCCAAAGTGTGGGCGAGATTACCCACATAGAAGAAGTTTATGGCAACACATGAAGTATGTGTGCGGCAAGGAACCACAGTTCCAGTGCCCTTACTGTCCAAAGAAAGTTAAGGTAAAAGGGAACTTGAAGCCACATATTTTGTTGGTACACGGAGGCATGAAGTAAGATGAACCAGTTTTTGAAGTTGTACGTTCCACTGGACATTACAAACACATTTCCTGTTTTTGTCCTTTTTCAGTGTGTGATGTGACACAAATTATTTGTAGTAACACGATGTAGTATGTGACCTCTTATTAGATGGAAATAAAAAGCTTTTTCAGTTGTGACTCATCTGTGTTATTGAATGTTAATTTTCTCACAAACTCCACTATTGCCTGTGTTGTATGTATACAAACATGGTCCTTTTCCTAGTTCCTTGAAGAAGTATATTCCTTGCAGTACACTGTATTAATAACAGCTTTGATTGAATGTATTATATTATTTTGTAAGGCTAGAATAGATTTCAGAGGTGTGTCCTCTAGACCGAGTTTGTTTCTAGAAATCATTGTATGTCTTTAATTCTGGACAGAACTTTGGTTGGTTTCTCCCCAAGGACTATATTTACTTTTACATTGGCCATAGAAGTACCTAATTTTTTCAGGACTTCATTTGGAAGAAATCCGTGAAAAATTTGTCAATCTATAGTCAAGACATATAAAAATGAAATTAATTATAATTGAATCTGTGGTAAGTAATGTCTTCAAGCAAAGGAATCAAAGTGGGATTTTTGCCTTGGCATTGGGCCAGCATTTGCAAAATCACATTCTGCTTCACCGTCAGACTGGACCAGACAACTTTAAAATCACAACAAAATAAATCTGGCTTTTCCAGATTCTACCCAGTACTTGTCATTGTCTCACCTTTTCATTTGATACTGTACCATATAACTTCATCAGTTGAAAGAGTATTTTCAAACAAATGAAGAATCAATGGAAAGGGTTCCTTCAGGAATGGCAGAAGACTTCTAAGGATATGCTGTGATTCAGTTCCTAGAACCTGGCCCTTGTTTGGGCCTACTGATAAATGCTGTTTCTTGTCTCTTTCTTCTCCCTCATCACATGTCCCTTATTCTTGTTCTCTTTTCCCCCTTGCCTTCTTAATCTCCTTTTCAATTTCAATTTCATTTCATCCTTTTGACAACAATGTGCATAAGATACATCCATAATTTCTTATACTAAGTTTTTTCTTTTTCCCATCCCCTTCTTGTGCTGTTTACTGTTCTTTCTTCTGCCATCCTTACTCATACCCTTCTTTTATTTCTGCCTGTATGGAAAACAGCCCTTCTTTGGATCCTTAGCTCCTTGTAGTTTGCTCTTTGTCTTACGTCAGCATCCTGTTCCATATATTGTGTACTGCTTTTTCCCACTCAGCTCACTTATTATGCAGCAAAGTTGTGGACTGCAGGTTCCTCCAGATTGTTTGTGCCTAAGAAACTATATGGTGTCACCTGCAAGAGAATTGTAGTAATAATGTTCACTAGTGTGGTATCCTCAGAGCTCACGTAATTGACGGGTTAGTAGTTCCTGCCAGATGTCTGCAATAGCGAAATGCAACAGCACTGAGTTTTCTGTTGTTCCTTCATTATTCTAATTATAATTTTATTTTTAGTTACAGAAACACCTACACTGTGGCTTAGTGGTGACTACAGCACTTTACAGCCAACCGGGCCAATGGAAGAAATGTATCCTAATGATGAACAGATGGCTAGAGCAAGAAGTCAGTTTGAAGCGGTAAGAATTTACATTTGATGTAAATTTTTAAAACTCATATGGGAACATATTTATTTACTTACTCATGGAGCAGAGTCCTTGAGAAGCTAACCAGTTCTCAGCTAGTCCAGAAACTCCCCACATTGTATGGAACCTGAAGGTTCATTACCGCATTCACAATTGCCTGCCACCTGTCCCTATCCTGAGCCAGATCGATCCAGTCCATACCCCACATCCCACTCCTTGAAGAACCATCTATATATTATTCTCCCATCTATGCCTGGGTCTTCCAAGTGGTCTCTTTCCCTCAGGTTTCCCTACCAAAACCCTGTGTACACCTCTTCTCTCCAACATATGTGCTACATGCCCGCCCATCTCATTCTTCTAGATTTTATCACCCAAACAATATTGGGTGAGGAGTACAGATCATTAAGCTCCTCTTTATGTAGTTTTTTCCACTCCTGTGTTATCTCGTCTCTCTTAGGCCCAAATATTTTCCTCAGCACCCTCTTCTCAAACACTCTTAGCCCACATTCCTCCCTCAATGTGAGCGACCAAGTTTCACACTCATACAAAGCAAGAGACAAAATTATAGTTCTCTATATCTTAATCTTTGTATTTTTGGATCACAAACTGAAGACAAAAGATTCTGCACTGAATGACAGCAAGAATTCTTTGACTTAAAGCTACTCTTAATTTCCCCCTGAATAGAATTTTGATT
>Ga0123353_10004073_pt1 | contig 18729 bp, 8 predicted proteins | sample TergutLab28metaG_3_FD_92763 | JGI IMG/M metagenome (GOLD analysis project Ga0123353, IMG submission 92763) | Labiotermes labralis P3 segment gut microbial communities from Petit-Saut dam, French Guiana - Lab288 P3 | ecosystem: Host-associated > Arthropoda: Insects > Digestive system > Gut ... | reverse complement strand
GCTGACATCGGCATCCGATTCATTGACTCGGTCGATTGCCTCTTTGATGCGTTCATGATCGGCGGGTCTTGCGAGTACCACTAACTGATTGGGGGTCGTCCCGACACGCGGCTGGGCATTCGGCGCAATCATCGTGATGCTCGGAATGACGCTCTGCGCACTACCGCGATGAATGGTATAGACTCGCGGTTCGTTTCTGGCTCCCGGTCGCTCAGCGAGCATCTGGTCAAGAAAATCTTTGACTTTTTCCTGGTCTGCCAGCCGCCCCCGCACAACGATTTGCCCCGGCACCACGCCCACCGCCACGGTCACGCGATTTTGGAATGCTTGCGGAATCAGTGAAGTAAACTGCCAAGTATAGGACGGGAAATCACTCACATCGTAATGTCGCGTGAGCATCTCCTTTTCGGCGGGACCGGGAACGTCGAAGCCCGCAATGCTTGCCGCGATTCGTTCGTGAACATCGGGTGTCGCAAAGACCACCATGTCACCCGTTGTGGGACGCAGTTGCATGTTCACGACCTGACTGACAAAAGCACCATAAAGAATACTCCATGCTTCACTGAGCGGAGTATGCTCAAAATAGTATGGCTTCAAGATTGGTTCACGAACTGTTTCTCCGACAGTTTCCAACATTGCGGCAATTTTGTCCTGATCTTCTTCGCTTGCCCACGAAAGGATTTCATTCGCATTGAGATGGAGAATCAATGCACCGGGAAAGCGATAGGTCAACAGCTCTCGCGTCATCGGTGCCCTTCCGATGCCTGTCCTGTAGATTTTCAAACTTCGCTCCGTTTCCTGTTCGATGGCGGTTTCCATCCGCGCCAAAGCCTGCGATATGTCCTGATGCTCTTTCGTCGTCCCCCAAACGAGCACTTGGTCCGGTCGTGTACCGGCATGCAGTCCCGCTTGCGGGGCGAGTTGTTGGAGGAGAGAATAGGCTTGCCAAAGCGACTGTCGCTGGAGCGTGTAGATTTCGAGCGACGGACGATTGCGTTCTATGTCTACCCGATACGCCGCGATAAATTCGGCAATTTTTTTATGCTCTTCCTCGGCAGCAACGACCATCATCCCCATTCCACGCGGCGAAGGTGTGATCGCTGTTTGCGGGAAAGCACGAGTGAGCGCACCCAAGAACGGCTGAAACATTTCATACGTCAAATCCCGCAAAGTGTATGATCGCGGCACCCTTTTAAGAGAATCGGGGAGGTCTCTGTCCAGTTCTTCGATGGTCTTCTCGATAGAAACTTGTTCGAGCGGCGTGGCAATCACGACGACAAACTTGGCATCGTCGGGACGCGGTGTACGGGGCGGTCTGACAACTTGCTGACCCAGTGCCGCTGTTAGTTTCGACGGATCAAACGCCGCATTCGGATAGAGCGCACTCAGCCACGCGGTTGCCTCGTCCACGCTGATATACTGGAGCGGATAGGCTCTGGCAATCGTTTGTTCCCCTTCAGGGAGTGCCTGGGTCACGTCCGCTACGAGTGCTTTAATCTTTTCGACTCGCTTTGCGGAAGCCCACACGAGGATTTGGTTCATCGTCGCTCCCGGCGTGAGGGTGACGTCGTTGTAGACACGTTGAATCACTTCGATCACTCGTTCCCGGCTATATGGTGATTTTTCCGGGATCGTTATCGAGACCAACTGCCTCTGACCGACTCCTGCTTTGTCATTGAGTTCCGCAATCAAGATTTCCAGTTTGTCGTGTTCTCCCTCATTGGTATAGACGAGCAATTCGCGTGTTACCATATTCCTGAGATACCCTCGGTCGAAATCATACGTCGTGATCGGATAGATCATGGCAGAAGGGGCAATCTTTTGGAGCAGTTGCATGACACTCCACACACTCCTGCCCATTTCTGCGTCCTCGACAGAATAACGGCGAAGAATCAGTTTAAGCCCGTCTTGATTGCCAAAGGCAACGAGTTGCTTGATTGCTCTGCCCACTTCTTCTTGCTGCTCGCCGTTTGTAACAACATGGACTGAACGTGTTTGTGGATCGACTTTATAATAACCCACTTTTTTCGTTTGTTGCATCTGACGCGGATACCACGGCATACGTTCATAATAATAGGACCAACTCAGCCGCTCGACGAGATCGTCCGGCGAGAAGGATTGAGCATCCGGCAGTTGGTTGCGGAGCATCGCCTCAATCATGACCGGGTCGGTTTCGCCAAAGGCATAGACTTCCAATCGCGGGCGTGTCGTTTCGTCTTTTTCTCGCAGTTGTTCAAAGAGTTCGCGGATTCGTTCGTGTTCACGGGCGCGGGCACGGACGACGATTTTGTCGCTGCCAGGAGACGTGTGAACATCGGCATCGGCGATCAACTGCCGAAAGAGTCCGCTCACCAGAGTCACATCAAGATTCACCGCCGAATATGCCACAAATTTTTCGGCAAGTTCCGAATCGGGATCGAACTCTTTGTTCGCTTGTTCGACGATTTCTGCGACTTTGACATGTTCTTCGGGGGAAGCCCAGACGAGAATCTTTCGGGTTTTCTGTCCACCAGTTCGCGGTCCGCTGGTTTGCGGTTCAGGGACAATTTTCAGTCTTGGGAAAACACTGGTGATTGCTTTTTCGAGCGTTTCCGAGGGGACACCGACAGCCGGATAGGCAAGCATCTGCCGGTCGTCGATGCTCCCTTGGATCAGGAGCGTTTTCGTCACTTTTTCCATTTCTTCGGCGGTTGCCCAGACCATCAAGCGATTGCTCGGATCGTCGGGAAAGAGCATCGCATTGGGATGCGACGTTTGCAAGAGATTTTGTACGATCGTCATGTCGCCCACCGACATGGGAAAGCTTTTGAGTTGTCGTTCGGGGAGGTCGGCTTGGCTCTCCTGGATTTGTTTCAGTACGGCGGCGATGATCTTTTGTGCCGAAGGTCTTCCCCAGATGGTAATCTGGTTCGGCGCGACCGGGCGGGCTGCTCGCCCTGTCGGCTGTTCCGACATTGCCATTCTGTCGGCTCTGTCGGGAACGATGATCGCCCCTTGGAGATTGGTGGCAGCGGTTTGGATAAATGACCGCAGCCGGTCTCGCTCTTCACTCGTTGCCGGATAAATGCAGAGCACCGGCTCTTCGGGGGCAAAAGTATCGGCAATCTCTTTGAGGTTCTCTTCGATAATTTTTTGATCGCTGATTTTCGCAACCACCATCAGTTGTTTGTTCGCCACATCAGGAATAATGTGAGATGTGGAGGCAAGAAGCATGTGCCGAAGCCCGGCGATCAATTCAGAAGTGGGTGCTACGTCCAGTTTGTAAAATCTTACAGAGAAATCGTTGTCCGATGGCTCTGTCGGATCGAGTGCTTCGATAAAATCTTTGACTTTGGGCATTAACACGGGGTCTGCCCCGACAATCAAGTGTGCCCCAAAGGTATCATACATCACCTCCACTTGTTGGGGAAACATCCGCAAGATTGCCGTTTGCAGCACAAAATAAGGAGTCCGGCGAATGGGGATCCGTTCAAACGCTCTTTCAGGCTCTGAAAAAGACTTGGCGATCAAATCGGTATTCCTGGCGATAATTTGTTGCTCGGCTGGTCTCGCAATGACCATGATTTGTCTAGAACTATGCCCGTCTGGAACGATGTACGCCGAGGGTGCAAGACGTTTCAATCCGTCAATGAGTGTCTGCGAAGGCACTGCGGTCAGTGTGTAATACATCACGACGGGGTCACGTTCCGACGGTTCCTCCGGGTCGAGGAGTTCGATCAATTCTTTCACTCGCGGCAAAAGTTTCGGATGCCCTTCAACAATGACTGCGGAAATGGTCCCTCGCTCCGTGTAATCATACTCAACGGAGACCGTGGGAAACATGCGACGGATAACCTGCGTCATTCCATATCCCGGCACCCGGCGAAATTGAATTCGCATGACTTTTTTGTCAGTGCCGTCGCCGAGCAAATGCTGAATAGCTTCTTCAAGAATGGCATGCTCGTCTGCCGTTCCCCAAACGATCAACTGTTGCGATTGTTGATCGAAGGAGATTTTTGCATTGGGAGTCAGTTTTTGCAAATCACGAATGACGGTCACCGGCGTATAGTAATCCCAGCGGGCATTCATGGAATAAAAGCCCGACTCAATCGGATACGCTTTGAAATATCGTTTTTCCTTGTCGGGATCGTCGGCATCGAGGTCTTTCAGGAGCGACCGCAACGTTTCTTCCTGCTCAGGGCGCACGCGAATGATGAGTTGGTTGCGCGTGGTATCTTCCGTCATTCTTGCCGTCGGATAGACATCTTCGACCACCGTTTTGAGCGTGGCAAGATCAATGTTTCTCGGCGAGAATCGGACAACCGCATCGGCAGCCGCTGCCGCAGTGCCGTCGGCTTGCTGCGATTGTCCCGTCACCTCCTGATACACTTTCTGAATGAGTTCGTGCTGCTGTGCCGTTGCCCAGATGATGACTTGATTGCGTTGCGTATCCTGGAGTATCGTATAGTCTCGCTGCCCTCCGCCCATTCCTCCTCCCCCTCCGCCGCCGCCATCCATGGCAAATTGCCGACCACCTCTGCTGCCAAATGGGGACACCTCCCCAATTCCTCCGCCCCCCTCGATTTGCCGGATCATCTGCACAAAAATCGGAAACGTCGTACTCGAAAGACGATACGTTTGCATGATTTTCGGGTGAGCAGGCATCGTTGCTGTTTCGAGTTCCGAGACTGCTTGAACAATCGCCAGATGATCTTTTTCGGAAGCGATGACGAGCAATTGTCCCTGTTCTGCGTCGAATGTCATGAACGCTCCCGGAGCGAGCATCTGCAACTGCTGCCGGGTGGTGTCGGTCATCTTTTTGCTCGGATCGGTGAAACGGTAAAGTTTCATGGCTGGTTGAGTGCCTGGTGCTGGTCTCAGTGATTCAAGAAATTCGTTGATCTTTTCGTGATCGGCTTCGGGAGCGAAGATGACGATTTTCTCGCCGACGAGCGCATCCGAAATGACCGCCTTCGGAAATGTCTTTTTGAGAATGTTAATGATCTCCAAGCCAAATGCCTGTATCTGCCCGGATCGCCCTGCTCCCGGCATCGGCATTGGGGGCTGTTCCCCCTCGCCACCGAATCGGCGAAATCCGCCTGGACCGCCGCCGCCGAAACGTCGCAGCAAAGAATCAGAAGTTCCCCCCAGTGGGTCAAGGTACGGAGCAACCGGGTAGAACTTGAGAATACGATCCGTTTGTCCCGCTGTGGAATCCTCTTCCATCATTTTGAGAAGTTCTTCGAGTTGATTATGCTCCGAAGGACGAGCATGGACATTGAGTTCCCGCGAACTCTCAAGGCGAAGAAATTTGACGTTCGGAACGTATTCCTTGAAAATCGACTCGATTTTTTCCGGCTCATTTTTTTCGATAAGATATTTTTTCCACACCGGCGGCGGCGGATCAACACGCGGCGGTTGTGGCTGCTGTTGCGGTGGTGGTGGCGGCTCCGTAATAGAAGCAATAATCCGTTGTACGGCATTGTGGATTTCCACTCGGTCAATCACCAGCACGTTACTTCCCATGGGGAACATCCGAATGTAAGGGTTATTGGCTTTGAGTGGTTCTAATTGCTGCATAACTTGATCCCTTGGTCGCCGCCCGAAAGGATGAAGGACGGAAACATACTCATTCGAGGCGCGTCCCGCCAGCCCTTCCGGTTTTTCCACGGGGAATGCCCAGTTCGGAATGGGTTTGCTCTGATTGTTCAGATCGAGGAGTTGTAAGATGCGACCCTTCCGAACGAGGGTGTAACCATTCGTGATAAGAATACCGTTGATCAGATCAAGTACTTCCACAATCGTGCGTTCCTCTTGATCGACATAGTTAAGAGTACCTGGCGGTGGAGCATCCAAGAGGAGTTGGAGACCGGCTTGATCGGCAATCCACTGTAACGCTTCTTTCCACGGTAGTTGGCGAGCGACCAATCGTATTTTTTGTCCTTCGAGAACCTTTGGCAAAGCAGTTCTTTGTGTGGCGGTGAGAACATCGGAGAGTTTTTGTTCGTTGCGTTTGTAGATTTCTTGAAACTGCTCCTCGGTGGCTTGGGCAAGAGATGCTTCGGTAAGTTCTTGCCGTTGGACATTGATGATGCGGAGTACTTCGGTATTTTGCTGGTCGGAAAGTCCGAGGGCACCGGCAACGGAAAAATTGGCAAGCACGATGAGCGAATTCGCTGGTGGTGGCGGGGGCGTGGTTGCGACTGGTGGTTCCGGGGCAGGCTCAGCGGCGGGCTGCCCCTCGGGTGCGGGTTGCCCCTCGGCGGTTGGCTGCGCAGGGGCGGGCTGTCCCCCTTCCTGCGCGGCGGCAGCCGGTGGTGGACCGCCGCCACCGCGTCTCCCCTCGAAACCAGGCGGACGTTCGCCGCCGAAACCGCCGCGACGACGTTCACCTTCGGCAGGTTGCGAGGCGAGTTCCGCAGCGAAAACGAAAGAGATAGCACAGACAAATAAGCAGAGTAACGAAATTCGGTACATAGCGATATGTATAGGATAAACTATTCTGAAGCCGGTTTGATATTGCCGGGTTGGACTTATCACGCCCAGTGGCGGAGACCCGACGCGGGCTAGGACACGAGAGGGTCGGGCGGACTGCCACCAACCGCCTGTCTCGGGTCTACATTGTAGTCGGCATCGGCAACCCACATGTTAAACCTTGCCCACATTTACTATTTTACCCTGGAAGGGGTGGAATAATCAACCGGTTGTAGGGGTTGTACACCGTGCCCCGCCACAAACTGGCCCTTTTCCGGTGATGCAAGTGAACAAGTCTTTTCAAACTGATTTTCAACATGCCCTCGAAAAGTCCTTGTCTCTTGTGTCCGATGGGGGACATGTGGTAGAATGCTTGGGCTTTCGCTTGAACGACCACACGGCGGCATGGGCGCATGCGAAAAATGATCCGATCCGGGTCCCATTTCGTTCGAGAAAGGATTTTTAAGAAAGGCATGACACAAGCACTTGTCGATTCACTGGACAAACATCACATTTCTCTGCCGAAGGTGCAGGTGCGCAAACTCGACGAGTATTGCCGCTTGCTCTGGGATTGGAACGAACGCATCAATCTGACGCGGCATACCACTTACGAAAAATTCGTCGCCCGCGATGTGGTCGATTCGTTGGCTCTTGCCTGTTTGTTGGGGACTGGCGAACGTATTCTCGACGTGGGCACCGGCGGTGGTGTGCCGGGAATTCCACTGGCGATTCTTCGTCCCGACCTGCGAGTCGAACTCTGTGATTCGACGGGCAAGAAAGCTCTGGCAGTCAGCGAAATACTGCAAGAAATGCGGCTGGCTATTCCAGTGCATCACGCCAAAGCGGAGACTCTGTTGCTCGCAAAAGGAAATCGCTTTACAACGCTGACCATTCGGGCAGTGTCCCGCATGGTAACGCTCTTGCGACAGTTTGCTCCCTGTTGGTCGAGTTTCGACCGAATGTTGCTCGTCAAAGGTCCGAAGTGGACCGAAGAACGAGGAGAAGCCCGACACTATAGCTTGACGACAAAAATTGCGCTACGGTGCTTGAAAACATACTCGACAAGTATTTCCGAATCGGAAACCGCCGAGAGCGTCATCCTTCAACTTTGTCTGAAGGAGAATTTTGACAAACTCGAAAAAATCATCGACAAACACTCCGGTTCGCCAGCGATTGATTTTGGCAAAATAGACAAAAAGTGCCGGTAAATCCGATTGTAACCTCTCGCGGATTGCCTGGTAGGACTTCCGTTTGTAGAGATTGTGCTTTTTCTTACAGTCTCTCTGTGCCGTTTGCCGATGCGTCCGAGAGTGCATTGTCCCTGCGCGGGAAAAGGGGCTGATAATGGAGGCTCCCGGTGCTCCGGTACAAGAAAAAGGAATGTCGCGATGAACACAAATTGCCCTTGGAAACTTATGCTGTGGAAATACACTCTGATTGTAACGCTCACTCTTGCAATGCCCATGGCGGCGATGGCACAAACCATTCGGGACTTTGCCTCACCCAATGCGCTCCGAGTTTTAGAAGGGATTGGGATTGGCACAAGTATCCCGGGGTCCCCCCAAGTCGCCGATGCCTTTGCCCAACTGCATGGCGAAGCCTACGCATCCAGCAAAGAAGCCTCGGCACAAATGCAACGTCGTTTCACAAACCTTATGCCTAATGGTCGAGAGATTGTTAGTGTCGAGAGCCTGAAGAAGCACACCAATCGTTGGGGAACCGTCACAGGCGACTGGACAGGGCGCAAACATATCGAGATGTACAGCGGGTATGATTTGCTCGCGTGTGGTTTTGCCATCGGAACAGACATTACCCCTAAGCCGAACTTACTCCTCGGCGTTGCGTTGGGCTACGATATTTCTTCTCAGGACTTCAAATCAATCCGCTCCGAGAACCAGACCGATTCTCTCCGAACAATGGTCTATGGCAGTTGGTTCAATGGGGAATATTTCGTTGACGGCTATGGCGGTTACACAAAGAACTTTCATGACGTTGAAAGAAAGATCAACATCGTTGACAACAATAATGATCTGTTCACGGGTGTTGCCCGAGGTCGCTACAATGACGATCTGGGTTCATTCGGTGCGGACTTCGGAAAGCTCGTGAAGTGCGGGGATCACCTGCTGACACCAAGTATTGGATTGCACTACATACACCTTTTCAGCCCCGGTGTCACCGAAAAGGACGCTGGCGATGCAAATCTGCATATTCACAGGCACACGTATCAGTCCGTCCGAATGCCCATCGGTATCAAAGCGAGCCAAATTGTTGTGGGAAAACACGGGGGGCTGTGGATGCCGGAAGTACGGGTGTTCTATGTGCGGGAGTTCGCCGATGATTCGGTGAGAGTACGAACTTCATTTGATGCTGATCGGGATGTTACTTTTGATGCGGAAAGTGGCAAGTGGGGACGCAACAGTGGTCGTTTTGGTGTTGGGGTGAATGCAAAACTGTCGAGTCGGATGAATTTCCGTCTCGATTACGATTGCGAAGTTTACGACCACACTTCCACTAATGTCGTCTCTACAATGTTTTGCATGAAGTGGTAGGAGAGGAAGGAGTTAGAATATAGGAGCTAGGAGTGAGAAGTCGCATGTGGTGCTACAACATCTCCGAAATAACGGTGCGGTAGCACCTATCCTCACTTCTAACTCCTATATTCTTCCGCATAATGTATAATAAGCGAGAGAGGGGCACATTACACTGCGTCAATCATGAACGTTTGGAATAAAGTCTTTTTAGGGATTATCATTGTCACGACTATCGCTGTCATCGTGTTGACTGCGGTGGAGATGAGGATTCGCAGTGTCGGCGATACACAGGAAGTAAAACTCAAACAACGAATAGAAGAAGCCGGGGAAAAAATTCGCAAAATCACCGCCGGGACCGCCCCAACGAAGCTTTCCGTGGACAAGTCCCCCGCCGAATGGAGTTTTGAGGAACTCCGGGGACGAAATATCGCACAGTTCGATGAACGCGGCAGAGCTTGGTTCGGCTGCCAAGTTCGTGGCGCAAACCAAATCACGCTCCCCCCCGCACTGGCGCAAGTGGAAGCGCAAGTCATCATTACCAGTCCTCTTGTGCCGAATGAGGCAGGCATCGCAACCGATGTCGTTCTTCCCGAAAATTTGAGAGGCGTTGTTTATGTGTTTGAAGAAGGTAACGAGGATAAGGCAGGCGCGTTTCTTGGTCGTTTCCGTGTTGATACCGTACCAACACCAACCAAATTCAGAGACAGCGAAGGGGGCGAAAAAAATGGTTATCAGGTCACGCTGATGACCGCCGACCCGGTCAGCGAACGGGAAATCAATCAAATTCTGGGGGCACGACAGTCCTCTTGGGCAATTTACATGACACCGCCGGTAGACCGATTCGCCGGAATTTTCGATCAGCTGACCGAAGAAGAAAAGAACGCCCTTCCCGAAGAACTACGTTCGCCTCGTCCCATGCCGGAACTCATCGAGGAAGACAAAGAAGGCGTGGACCCGCAGACGGTCAAAATATGGGAAGGATACCGTGAGAAAATGGATGATCCCGAATTCGAATCTGTTCGGGATGTTGCAAAGGCACTGAACTGGCTCTATGAACAACGAAGTCGTCTTCTTCGAGACATAAAAATTATTCTGACGGACAGTGCTGAGTACAAAGCGGCAGACGAAAAGTCCAAAGTCGAAAACGAAAAGTTGACAAACGACTGCGTTCACGAAGAAAAACGTGTTGAAGCCATGAAAGCCCAGCGGGATCACGTCAAGACACTGCTCGAACAGTATGTTGCTGAAATCGACAGCATGACGGTGAGAGTCGAAAAACTCCAAGCCCAAATTGCATGGTTTGCTGCCAAAATCGCGGAATACCAGTTGAAAGTTGTCGAAAAAATCGAAAAGCAGGCAGAGAACCCAAACTAGAGTTTTGTCAATTCTTCATTTTGGGATAGAGTGTTTGTCGTTTGACTCATCCCCATCTTGAACTTGCCGCTACCGTCTTCCAGACCGGCGGACGAGATATTCGACCAACGCCTTGTCGAACGGAACGCTGGTATCGAGTTCGACATAGTCGATCCGGCTTTGAAAGCAATCTTTGCGAAAACGGCTGCGGAACGATTCCAATTCCTCCAAATAGTGCTGTTTCAGTGCATCCGCGTTACCTGGTATCTTTGTCCCTGATTCGGGATCCAGCAATTCGATGCGACCATGAAACGGGAATTTCACCTCCGCTTCGTCAAGGACATGGAACAAGATCACATCATGTCCCGAATGGCGAAGTCGGTGGAGTGCGCCCAGAATCGTGTCGGCATCCCCGAGTAAATCGCTGAAGACCATCACGAGGCTTTGACGTTTCAGCATAGCGGACAGTTGTGTCAGAGCTGCGGCGATGTTCGTTTGTCCGGTCGGTTGCAATTTGGAGAGTACCGAAAGAATCGTGCCGAGTTGATTTCGCCGGGACTGCGGCTTGAGCGATTGTTTGATTGTTTCGTCAAACGTCACCAGCCCGACAGGGTCCTGCTGGTGGATCATCAGGTAGGCGAGTGCGGCAGCCAGACAAATCGAATAATCGAACTTGGTCATTTCCTGCCGATAGGTGTATCCCATCGACTGGCTTGTGTCGACCACGAGATAGCCGAGCAGATTGGTTTCGGCTTCATATTTTTTGACGTAATACTTTTCGGTTTTAGCATAGACGAGCCAGTCAATATCGGCGGGATCATCCCCTTGCGTGTACTTCCGATGTTCGCTGAACTCGACAGAGAAGCCGTGCAGCGGACTGGCATGCAGCCCGTGAATGAAGCCTTTGACGATAAACTGCGCCTTGAGATCAAGCCGTTTAATCGTCTGAATGACTTCCGGTTTTAAGTATCGTTGCTGATCCATGGGTTCCGCTCTTGAAAAACGTTCCCATTCTACCCAAAGTTCCTTCCTTAAGCCAGCCCGACGGCAAGTTCGCCCACGCGACCTGCAAGTTTTTTATTTTTTGGCAAACAGATTGTGGTCGGGGAGTGTCGTCGAGTCATCGGCACGGTGCCGTATTGTTTTTTTCTCACACGGGGATTCAACCGGTCTTGTCTCTACTGAAGCCGGTTTTCAGTGAAACGTACCTTTTCTCCCACGAGGTTCCCATGAAAACGGGTCCCAACTCATGGCGACCGGGCGATCCGATTCCCGAAGAGTATCGGCAGCAACGTCATCAACGGCGGAGGTTTCCGCGAACGGAAGAGTGAGACGGACAACGAGGAATACGGCGTTATTTAACCTTCGTACCAGCGATATAGGGTCTTGCCGGATTGACGATAAGTTGTTGCGACTTTGGGTCGAGCAACACATCAAGGTCTTCCATTGGGATCGCACCGAGCAAAACCTCTGTTGCACCAGGAAGGACGAGAGCGAGACAGGCGGTTTGCCGATTTTTGAATCGGAGATTGACTGGCCCGACGATTTCGCACTCAGTACGTGAACCGTCGGCAAGTTCAATTTCCCGTATTTCAAAAACATTCAAACCCAGTTGCCGTTTGATCGACTCATCGACTGTCAACATGTACGCACCAGAATCAACCAATGCCGAAACTGTCATTTGACGAATGTCCGCGTTCCCCATTGCACCGCGTTGTGCCATACCGACATCAATGCTGTTGACCAACGTAATATCAGCGTATGTAAGTCCCATGATTTTTCTCCTTTCAAACAAGCCTACACGCATTATGACACAGATTTGAAGGGCAGTCAACGGATACTATATCTTACCCTTTTTCATTCTTGTGTTATACAGAGAACGTCTGCCTATCGCAAGCAGAGGCAATCGGATATAATCGCCCGAAAGTAAAACGTAACTTTTCTCCCACGAGGTTCGCATGAAAACGGGTCCCAACTCATGGCGACCGGGCGATCCGATTCCCGAAGAGTATCGGCAGCAGCGTAATCAACGGAGCCGATTTTCAAGAGAGACAGAGAAAGAGAAAAAGGAGTAAAGTTAACGGAGCTGTAGTCAGGGCTTGTTGCGTCAGAAATTTTTGTATATTTAAACGCCACTTTGTTGCTACTGCCTCAGCAAGCCTAAAATGATGAATAGGGCGCGTTAATGGCAGCCGGGAACGTTAATAGCAGCCGGGAAGGTTAATGGCAGCCGGGAGCGCAGTGAAACGGGGCGGTTGCGCTCCCGGCTGTCAAGGGAGCGTGTGCGAAAATGTGTATCCCTTCCTCGAAACGGTTCCTTTCACCTTGACCCCTTTTTCCCTACTCAAACTGTAAAAGGACTTGCCTCTGTTTCCCGCATGCCATCACACACCCCTTGTAGAGACGCGATGCTTCGCGTCTCAGCGATTGGGTGGCGTTCTCCATGGGAGTTCACGTCGTTCACAAAAAACGTTCCCGCGAATTCGTTACGTTGTCCCGCATAGAGGAGGCGCAAAGCATTGCGTCTCTACAGTGTTTTTTACAGTTTGAGTTCCCTATCGAGACCCACTTCAGGTCTACTCGTTCCCGCAGACAATTCAAACGTCTCCGCCGACTTGGAAACTCCGGAAAATCGTGTACAATTGACTCGTCTCACTAACTGCTGTTTATGCTATGAATCGTTCTCCTCTGCTTTTTGCCGCCTGTCTTTGCTGCTTCGGGCTATTCTTTGTTGCGCCAGAACCGATACGGGGAGAGGGGGACAAGGCACTGCAAGAGGCGAAAACGGCAGACGACGTTCTCGCTCATCTCGATCGCGAAGCCCAAAAACTCAACCTGGACGAACTCGCTCCTAGGAAAAGAGCCGAAGTTCTTGCCGATCTTTTGATGCCAGCAAGCGAAAAATTGTTGGAAGTTGCCAAGACTCCTCAGGAAAAACAGACCGCTTATGAGATGAAATTGAGTGCCCTCACCCATTTCACGCGGGCACAAGTCAATTGGGCAGGAGTGGAAAAAGCCGAACAGAAGATGGAAACATTCCTCAAAGAATTAGCCGCAAAAGAGGAAACCAAAGAAATAGAGGAAACGTTTCACTTCCGGTATCTGCTGTTGCAAACGCAAACGAGAGGGCTTGCCAAGACAGAACAAAAAATCGACGCTTTTCTCACCGAATTGGCGGCGAAGCAGAAAAACGAACGTCGAACACAACTGCTCAAATCCGCTGTCGATGCCATCGTTTCACTGAAGTTCGAGACGGCGATCAACAACGGAGTTCCCACAAGACAAGTCGTCCGGGATTTGAGCGAGTACATTCGGTCGCCGCAATACAAATTGTCCGAGGGGGTGAAAAAGGAAATGATTGCCGCATTGGAAGCAACGGCTCGTCTTGCCCCTGGTGTCGACCCGTACCTCTACGGCAAAACACTGGACGACCAAAACTTCAAATGGGAAAGCCTTCGGGGAAAATATATCCTGATCAAATTCACGGCAACATGGTGCGGTCCTTGCAAGAGGGAGATACCGGCGATGCAGGAAGCCTATAAAAAATATCACGACAAGGGACTTGAAATTGTGTCGGTGTACATGTGGGATCGCAATGCCGATCCGGTCGCCACGATCAAGGAGGCTGTCGAGGAACACAAAATACCTTGGATCGTTCTTGCGGAAGCATTAGCAATCAAGGGATCGAAATTCCCGGAATATGGAAAATTTTACGGAATCACCGGGGTTCCCACCATGGTGCTGGTGGACAAGGAAGGCAAAATTATTGTGCCACGATCTCACAGCAGCCGCGATTGGCAAACCAAACTGGCGGAGATTTTTAAGTAGTGATCCAATATCGGTGCAACGTTGCCAATCCCTGAAACACTGCTCTTCGAGGATTGGCGAATGTTGTGGACGAAATCAGCATGTCTGTTTTCCTCAGAGCAGTTCAATCCCACAAAAAAATGATGACAGCTGAATTACGACCAGACTTTGAAAAATGCGGTGGCATGGTGCCGGTGATTGCACAGGACGAAGCCACCGGCACCGTGTTGATGCTTGCTTATATGAATGAGGAAGCCTACAACGAAACCCTCCGTACAGGACGTGCCGTCTATTTTAGCCGAAGCCGAAACAAACTGTGGCGAAAAGGGGAGGAGAGCGGAAACGTTCAGCATGTTTCCGAAATCTATCTCGATTGCGATGCCGACACGATTCTGCTCAAAGTCGAACAGGTCGGCGGTGCCGCTTGCCATGAAGGATACCAGAGTTGTTTCTTCCGTCAAATCACGCCAGAGGGTGTCAAGGTTATCGGCGAGCGAATCTTTGATCCGAAGGCGGTGTACGGGAGATAGGAGGTAGGTGATAGGAGGTAAGAGATAGGAGATAGTACTACAGCGAGTAAAAAAGTCGAAAACCCACCTTAACCATCTCAAACTGTAAAAGGTATTGCCTCTGTCTCCCATCTGCCTCTTGTAGAGACGTGATGCTCGCGTCTCGGCGATTGGTTGACGTTCTGCACACGGATTCTCGTCGTTCACAAATATACGTTCCCACGAATTCGTTACGTTATCCGCACCGGGGAGACGCAAAGCATTGCGTCTCTACGATGTTTTTTACTGTTTGAGTAACCATTTATGCGTTAAGGGATTACGCGCAGTAGAACCCCGTGTGATTTTCGGGATTTTTCAACCTCATTTTCACCTCATTTCCACAAACAAAAAAACACAGAAGCTCAGTAGCATCAGGCATCCCCTGATGTCTAACCTTATTTACCTCATTTCGCTTTTTGCGGCATGTCGTGCCAAAACGAGAATGAGGTAAATGAGGTAAATGAGGTAAATGAGGTTGGCGAGGGGGAGTGCCACCGGGCTACTGAGGTTGTTTCGTCAGAAAAATAAGGCAAAAATGGGGTTTGTCTCCCACGCGATTGCGATGTCGTACTAGCCCGCGTCGGGTCTCTTGTTGTCGGGGGAAAAGAGCGGCTTGTGGAATGGTCAACCGGATTCGGTATCTCGACACAACGTTGGTGGAAATGTGTCGCAAGGACGACACAACGCTGAATGATGCCACCTCGTTCAAATATAATTCAAGAGTGACATTTGGAACATCATGCTTGTAATCTGGTAGGCTCCTTGCATGGCGAGTTGCTGGTTCAGGTATTTGAGTGCCACCGATTCATAGTCGATCCGCAATGTCAAATTGAGCGTTTCCTCGAACTCAATCGCTTCGTCGGAGAGCCGCATGGCGACATTGTCCAAACTGTGTTGCATCACGCCCAGCGTTGCCTGAGCGGCATTCAGTCTTTCCATGGCGACATCCAGCATTTGCGAGGCTCGCTCGATTTCCCGCGTGTCATTCTTTTCCATCGCCAGTTGCAAGCGGATGAGTGCCGTGAACAGCGAGTTCGTCTCCTGCGGATTCGGGTCGTTTCCTTTGAGTTCACTATCCGTTCCGCCGGTTAGTGTTCCGCGGGCACTGAGCGCGATCACGCCCGTGCCATCACTCGGCAAGCCGTCTGCGTTGACTCCACCACGAATATCGAACATCGCCCGCACCTGCTCCGAAGCGTGCGTCTGAAACAATTCTATCACGTCGTTTGCCGTGGTCACGCCCGACTCGATGGTGAAGCGGAGCGTCTTCGAGGAAGCATCATAATAGAATCCCGGCGGGGAGCCCTCGGCAAACTCCACACTCGCCTCATTGGCGTAAGTTCCTACGCTCTTTGCCAAAAAGAGAAGCGAGCCATTCGCCACGTTGCTATTCACCACCGCATGGGCATATTCGCCCGATGTTGTTTTTGTGCGATACTCTTCGCCAAGGTTGATCAGTCCCAGTTCGATTGCCGCTGTGGAGAAGAGCGTCCTGTCCACCCGCGTGACGTGCGCGCCGAAACTCTTATCGACCAGTTCGATTCCGTTGCCCGTTTTGGCAAGCGTTGCCGTCAGCAAACCGTCCCGATTGTTGGGATGCTCGTTGATGATCCGCAGAATGTCCGCCATGGTCTCTGCACCATTGATGTCGATCTCCAGCACGGTTCCGTCATTTCGTGTAATGAGAAAATCAATGCCGCCATTGGTCCCGCCCGATGTGTGGATAAATCCGTCATTCACGAATCCGCTGCCGTTGTTCAAACCGTCGGACGTGTCCAACGTAAGATCGAAAAATTGTTTTGGACCCGGCTGCGAGTCAAACGCTTCCACAATTTCGCACGCCGTGGTCACCCCTTTATTGATCCCAATCGTGATGGTCTTCGTTGCCTCGTCCATCGAGACGGTCACTTTTCCCTGCGGATCATTCGTCGGCACGAATTGCAAGGTGTAATCGTTCCAGTCCGTCCCTTCATTTCTGGCAGTGAGCAGGAGCGCACTGTTGGATGAGGTGCTGACGAACTTCGCCGAGGCGTGCGTACCGGGTCCGGTGTAGTCATAGACTCCCCGCCCAAAATCGAGTGCTTCCAATCGAGTATGCATGTCGAGCGAACGAACGCCGAGTTGACTTGCCGTCGTGCCGCCAGTCTCGCCGATGCAAAAATCTGCCCCACTTACCCGGCTGCGGATGTCGATGCCGTTTTTCGCATCATTGATCGTCGCGTAAAGTCCATATTGCGGATCACTGAGCAACGCAAGCATGTCGCCTACGGTGTGGCAATCCTCAAAGGAAATTGACCAGACGGCATTGTCGTTGACCAGTTCAATGCCGGAGAGGTCGAGGTCGGTGCCGCTCCCCCCCTTTGTTGTCCCGAACGACACCGGTACACCCGGCAAGAACGACACCATGCCTGTACCGGCAAGTTCGGTTCGCTGTTGGTCTCTGCCGCTGACCGAGGCGGTGTAGGGTGTACCCGACTCATTGATGGCTCGAATAATGTCGTTCGCGTGAGTGTTGTCGGGATGAATGCGAATGAGCATTTCACCGGTGGCGGCATCGTATTCGACTTGCTCTTGCCCCGGCGTGATCGTGGTGTCGGCTTGGATCGAAACGGCGAGCCCGTCATACTCGCTGCCGTTGTGATTGGCACGAATGATGATGTCGTTGTTCGACCCTGAAAAGCGAAGTTCGAGATTCGATTTCGTGCCGAGCAAATCGCTCAGGAGCGTCGTTTTTGTCAGTGCCGGATTGAGGTCTCTGCCAACGAGCGGCTGGTTCTGATGGAACGTCTGATTGACCGGAAGCCCCAGTTGCCGGGCAACCGTGCCGCGACCGACTTCCGAGACGGTCACCGAACCGGCCTCCGATACCGACAGCACCAAACCGTTTTCGGTAATAGCGACGTTGATCGTGAAATAGGGATTTTTGGCATTTTCGATGGCTCGTTGAACGTCTTCGACAGTCACGCATTTGCTCAAATCGACATCGAGAATATGTTCTTGATTGTTGGCGGTGTAAGTGAATCGGATTGCTCCTTTGTCGATTCCCTTCCCGCCGTTGAGATCACGGAGGAGAGTTTTCGCCGTGAGAGCCGCATTGAGGTCGCTTCCTCGCATCGGATCGGAAATTGCCCCAAAAGCGTCCACGCCATTGAGATTGGACTGCGAGAGCAAGTCGGTATTGCTCCAAGTGCGCAGATCATTCGCGCTTCCGGTGTATTTGACGGTGAAGGAGGAGTCGAGTCCCCACATAAAGGGGAGCGTTGCGGTGGTGGCACCGGCGAAAATGTAGCGTCCGATATGGGAACTGTTTGCAAAACTAAAAATGCTTTGGAGTTCGATGTTGACGGACTGTGCGAGGGCACTGCGTTGTTCGGCACTGGTTGCGGTATTGAGTGCATCGAGTCCCCACCCCCTCGCGTCATTGGTTGGGGTTTCCATTTTGCTGAGGATGGAACTTGTGGCGGTGAGAAATGTTTGGGTCGATTGCAGGTTGGTCGCGTTTTGCGTTTTCCGTGTGACCTGCGACAGAACGGAGAGCGCGGTGGTGGCGTTGGTGGGGGAATCGCTCCCGTGCTGATATTGCCGCTGCGAGAGCAATTGCAGTTCCGATACCGCAAGAGCGGCATTGTTGCTGGCAAGGGCAAAAGCAGCCCGATTGGTCTGCAACGCGACACTGGAACGTCCGAGTCCGAGAGGTACAATCGTCATGAGAGCCTTTTCCGTTATAAACGGACTTTTCGTTACTATCGGCAAAAACGGCACAAGAAGTTGAGGCGAATTGGGCACCGATGGACACCGACGGCTCAATCGACAACGGCAATAGAAGTTAGGAGATAGAAGATAGAAGATAGAAGTCGCATGCGGTGTAGCACGTCTATTCTCAAACGGTGCGGTAGCACTCTTCTAACTTCTAAGGCTTTCGCCGGAAAATAATTGGTCAAATTTTCCCTTTCCCATTCTGGAGCAAGGAAGTAGTCAGAAGTCAGGAGTCAGGAGTCAGAAGTCGCATGCGGTAAGGAACTGCCAGAGTCAAATGG
>Ga0123353_10004072_pt1 | contig 18733 bp, 17 predicted proteins | sample TergutLab28metaG_3_FD_92763 | JGI IMG/M metagenome (GOLD analysis project Ga0123353, IMG submission 92763) | Labiotermes labralis P3 segment gut microbial communities from Petit-Saut dam, French Guiana - Lab288 P3 | ecosystem: Host-associated > Arthropoda: Insects > Digestive system > Gut ... | reverse complement strand
CCTCCCTTCGGGGAGGTTCCTCCCTTCGGGGAGGTTCCTCCCTTCGGGGAGGTTCCTCCCTTCGGGGAGGTTCCTCCCTTCGGGGAGGTTCCTCCCTTCGGGGAGGGTTTTTATTGAAGGGAATTAAATATGGAACCACAAAAAAGGGTTGCGGCGATACATGACATATCGGGTTTCGGCAGGTGTTCCCTCACGGTCGCCTTGCCTATAATATCGGCGGCGGGGGTTGAAACCGCCATATTGCCTACTGCGGCGCTGTCCACGCATACGGGCGGGCTCGAGGGTTACACATACCGCGACCTTACCGAAGATATCGGGCCTTTTATGCGCCACTGGAAATCTCTCGGCTTGAAATTTGACGCGATTTATACCGGGTTTTTGGGTTCCTCCGAACAGGTGGGGCTTGTCCTTGAATTTTTCGGGCTTTTCAAAACGGTCGGCAATATTGCCGTTGTCGATCCCGTTATGGCTGACAACGGCGTTATGTACTCGGTGTTTGACCGTTCCTTCGCGGCTGAAATGCGCCGTCTTTGCGAAAAAGCCGACATTATCGTCCCCAATTTTACGGAAGCCGCCTTTTTATTGGATGAAGAGTATCATGAAGGCCCTTATACGAAAGAATATACGGAAAAAATGCTGAAAAACCTTGCGTCCCTGGGCGCGGGCAAAGTAGTTTTAACGGGCGTGTACTTTGACGGCGAAAAACTGGGCGCGGCCTGTTATGACAGCGTTTCGGGCGGAATATATTATGCGATGGCGGAAAAAATCGACGGGTTTTACCACGGTACGGGCGATGTTTTCGGCAGCGCTTTGACGGGTGCGCTGATGAACGGGAAAACCTTGGAAAAAGCGGCGGATATAGCTGTAAATTTTACGCAAAAAAGCATCGCCCGCACAAAAAAAGCCGGGACGGATACCCGTTTCGGCGTGAATTTTGAGAAGGGGCTTGGAGATTATATTAAATTAGTGAATAATGAATAGTGAATTCGGCATTAGTTCCGGATTTTGCATTATGATAACGCGCAGACCGTCCCGTCCGCTGCCGCCGTGGTTAGCTGGCGCACATTTTTCGTGCGGCAGTCGCCCGCCGCGTATACGCCTTCGATATTGGTTTTGCAGTCCTCCGAGGCGATGATATAACCGTTCCCGTCAAGGTTTATAACACCTTTGAAAATCTCCGTGTTTGGGATATGCCCGATCGTCACAAAAAGCCCGTCTGCGGGCAAAAAGGATTTTTTGTTGTTTTTATTTATCAATGCGACCCCGGACAGCTTGTCCGCGCCTGTATATTTTTCAATGCGGCTGTTTAAAATGAATTCGACGTTTTTAACTGTTTTAAGTTCGTCTGCAAGTATTTGCTCGCCTTTGAAATAATCCTTTCTGTGTACCAAATAAACTTTCCCGCAGATATCCGAAAGCATTTTCGCGCTCTGCAGCGCCGAATTCCCGCCGCCGACCACGGCAACGGTTTTATTTTTGTAGAAAGGCCCGTCGCACACCGCGCAGTAGCTGATGCCGTTCCCTTCGAATTTTTCTTCGTCCTGAAGCCCCAGCTTGCGCGGCCGCTGCCCCGCCGCTATGATGATTTTATTGCAGGAGCGTTTTATTTCCCCGTTTTCGGAATAAACATTGCGGGTTTCGGTTATTTCTATTTTATTGGCGTCCTCAAGCTCAACCGTGACGCCGAGGGCAAGCGCCTGTTCATAAAGCCTGCCCGAGAATTCCGCCCCGCTTATGCTTTCAAAGCCGGGGTAATTCTCGACAAGGGGCGATGAGCTTATCTGCCCGCCGATCCCGGAGGATTCCAAAACAAGGGCGGTTTTTCCCATCCGCGCCGTGTAAACGGCGGCGGTAAGGCCGGCGGTTCCGGCGCCTATTATAATTGTATCATAAAAATTAATCATAAGTTTATAAAGTTACAAGTTATAAAGTTACAAGATTTTAATTTTTGACTGCTGACAATTGGTTGTTTATCACCTTTTTTATATTTGTCAGTCCCGAGAAAATTATGCTTTCCCCGTCGATTTCCGCCGCCAGCGCCGGGGCCTGGCTTATCCCGTATCTCCGCGCAAGCCCGGGGTTTTCCTCCGCACCGACAAGGGTATAATCAATATTGTTTGACTCAAGGAGTTTTGCGGCTGTTTTGCAGTTGGGGCAGGTCTTGGTTGTAAAAAGCAAAAAGGGTTCGGGATGCAGGACGCAGGATTCGGGATTTTCGGGTTTTTCGTTTGTATTTAATATCGGCTTGTGTTTATTGATGACGGAATTTTCGGGGTCATACAGCTTTCTGTCCTTGAATTCCTGCGTTTTGCCGTCGTTCCAGTTCTGCACGGGACGGTAATAGCCGGTTATGCGGCTGTAAACCTCGGTAACATTGCCGCATTCGGGGCATTTAGAGTGTTCGCCGTTGATATATCCGTGGTTTTTGCATATGGAGTAGGTGGGCGAAAGCGTATAATAGGGAAGCTTGTAATTTTCCGCGATTTTCCGCACAAGAGCCGCCGCCGCCTGCCATTCGGGCAGCTTTTCGCCCAAAAAGGCGTGGAACACCGTGCCGGACGTGTATAATGTCTGAAGCTCGTCCTGAATGTCAAGGGCCGAGAATATGTCTTCGGTATATCCTACGGGAAGATGGGAGCTGTTGGTGTAATAGGGCGCGTCGTCGGTGCATTGCGCCGCCGTTATTATATCGGGATACCTTTCAGCGTCGTTTTTCGCGAAACGGTAGGCGGAGGATTCCGCGGGGGAGGCTTCAAGGTTGTAAAGGTCGCCGTATTTCTCCTGATAATCCGAAAGCCGTTCCCTCATGCGGTTCAACACGTCTTTTGTAAAGCTCTGCGCCTTTTCATCCGTAATATCCTTTTGTATCCATTTCGCGTTGAGGCAGGCCTCGTTCATCCCCAGCAGGCCTATTGTGGAAAAATGGTTCTCAAAGGTGCCGAGATACCGTTTCGTATAGGGGTAAAGCCCTTCCTCAAGGAATTTCGTTATCATGCCGCGCTTCACTTTAATTGAGCGGGCGGCAACGTCCATCATATGGTAGAGCTTCTCATAAAAATCATCTTCGTTTTCCGACAAATAGGCTAGCCTCGGCATATTTATAGTGACGACGCCCACAGAGCCGGTGCTTTCGCCGCTGCCGAAGAAGCCGCCGGATTTTTTGCGCAGCTCGCGCAAATCAAGGCGGAGCCTGCAGCACATGGAGCGCACGTCGCTCGGCTCCATATCGCTGTTGATATAGTTTGAGAAATAAGGCGTGCCGTATTTTGAGGTCATTTCAAATAAAAGCCTGTTGTTTTCCGTGTCGGACCAGTCGAAATCCTTCGTTATGGAATAAGTGGGGATGGGGTACTGGAAGCCCCTGCCGTTGGCGTCGCCCTCGGTCATTATTTCGATAAACGCCTTGTTTATCATGTCCATTTCTGTTTTACAGTCTTTGTATTGAAAATCCTGTTCTTTCCCGCCCACAATGCAGTTTTGCTCCGCCATATCCGGCGGCACTGTCCAGTCGAGGGTGATGTTCGTAAAGGGCGACTGGGTTCCCCAGCGGCTGGGGGTGTTGACGCCGTAAATAAAGGACTGCACGCATTGCTTCACTTCCCTGTATGAAAGGCTGTCCGCCTTTACAAAGGGCGCGAGGTATGTGTCGAAGGACGAAAACGCCTGCGCCCCCGCCCATTCGTTCTGCATTATGCCCAGGAAGTTGACCATCTGGTTGCAGAGGGTGGAAAGGTGCGAGGCGGGCGCGGAGGCTATCTTGCCGGGGATTCCGCCGAGGCCCAGTTCGATAAGCTGTTTAAGGGACCAGCCCGCGCAATAGCCGGTCAGCATCGAAAGGTCGTGGATGTGCATATCCGCGTTCCTGTGCGCCTGCGCTATCTCGTCGTCGTATATCTCCGAAAGCCAATAATTGGAGGTTATGGCGCCGGAATTTGAAAGGATGAGCCCTCCGACTGAAAAAGTGACGGTGGAGTTTTCTTTAACCCGCCAATCGGTCAGTTTCACATAATTATCCACAACATCCTTGAAATTCAGGACGTTGGATTTAATATTCCGTATTTTTTCGCGCTGCTTGCGGTAGAGGATGTAGCTTTTCGCCACGTCGGCGTAGCCCGCTTCTATCAGGACCTCTTCCACGCTGTCCTGGATGTCTTCAACGGTAACGCTGTCGTTAACAATCTTTTTTTCATAATTTGCCGTCACCTTAAGAGCCAGCAGATCGATAATGTCCGGGTTGAACTGTTTCTTTTGGGCATTAAAAGCTTTGGTTATAGCCGCGCTTATCTTTGAAATATTAAAATCAACGACGTTCCCGTCTCTTTTTACGACCTGATACATTATTATTCGTCCTTTCGGTTTATTATGAACTTTCGGTATAATACCGCGTCCCTTGGGACGGGTATTATAATATCAAAAACCTTTTGATACCCCGCAGTCTTGCTGCGGGGAAAGTTCATTTGTCACGCATAAGCCATTATACACTATATATTGTAAATGTCAATAGCAAAACACAAAATATTGTGGAAATTTATTTAATGCAGAATTATTTCTGCATTCACATAATTTCTCTCAGCGAAACATTAGGTATATATAATGAAAGAATATCCCGAAACCCTGCCATTTCTTCTTTGCCGTAGGCGGAAAGGCCTTTTTTTATCGTGTCCCCCGAATCTTTGAAGGTTTGAAGAAAATATTTTTGAACGTTGTTATTCGTGATACCGTTTGCCCCGGCAAATCTTTTCCCTATGGAATGAAAATCCTCCGCCGCATGGAATTCTTTCACCACCGTGGTGCGGAATTCGCAAGGAAAGCCTCCGCCGATTAAAAAATCGGCGCTTTTTTCTATGTTTTGCGTATCAAGATCCGGGATTCCGACCGTTTCCCCATAATTTTCAAGGGAATTTTTTATGTCCATAGCGACGTAATCAATAATTTTATTGTCGATAAGCAGTTTTAGCTTGTCAAAATCCTGGCCGTTCGTGTCAAGCTTGACGGCAAAGCCCGATTTTTTTATTTCTAAAATAAAATCTTCAATGCCGTCCCTCAGAAGCGGCTCGCCCCCGCTTAAAACAACGCCGTCCAGAACCCCACGGCGGCTTTTTAAAAATTTAATGGCCTCATCCGCTTCAATATCGTTAAAATTATCCGCGTTGGCTGCCCCGACCACCAGCGACGCATTGTGGCAAAACGGGCAACGGAAACTGCACCCGCCGAAAAACAGCGTCGCGGCCATTTTCCCGGGGTAGTCTATCAGCGTCAATTTTTGGATGCCTTTTATGATCATGAATATATTATAGCATATAAATATTGGTTTTTCATTACAAATTATAAAAAAATAATCACAAAAACAATACCGCCCGCATATAATTTTATGATAACAACAAGAAAGGGCGGATATTTATATGAACGGTCAAACGAGCAACGAGGAGCTTATCAACAGGTATATGCGGCAGATGCAAAGCATGTACAACATCGCGAACAGGGGAAGCAGCGCGCCTGAGCCTTATTTGCACAATCTACGCAGAGAGGGTGTTGTTGAACCGCGTGAAGAAGCTCCCGCAGCGCAAATTGAACCCATAGCGGTTGAAACGGAAGCACAAAACGAATATGCGGGCATTATTCCGGCGCAAAGCGTAAGCGCGCCCGGCGAAGCTGCCGGAGAAACGGCGGCAGCCGGTGCGGCCGCAAACGAAGATATGCCGGAAGCCCCCGTCATTGCGAACATAGCTGAAAATGTAAATTTCAGCCCGATACCCGATATGTTTAAACAGGAATATTACGATACTTTCGCGGCGGATGAAACAAAAGACGAATCGGTTTCGGTTTCATCGCAAAACATCATGCCGCCCGGCGGCAGCCGTATGCCAATGCAAAATGTTGATACAAATGCCGATATGAGCAGCCAAGCCGGCCAACCCGCCCCTAACCCCTATTCCCTAATCTCTAACCCCTCTAATATGACCGACAGCTTCGGACGCCCCGTTTACAACGACGACAACTCGCTTACGGTCGGCAGGAGCGGGCCGACACTGCTCCAGGACACGCTGTTTGTCGAAAAACTGGCTCATTTCGACCGCGAGAGGATACCCGAACGTGTCGTCCACGCGAAAGGCGCGGGGGCCCACGGGTATTTCAGGCCCTACGGCTGCATGGGGCCGTGGACCAAGGCGGACTTTCTTTCGTCGCCTGATAAAATCACCCCGGTTTTCGTCAGGTTTTCCGTCGTTATCGGCTCAAAAGGCTCGCCGGATACGGCTCGGGACCCCCGCGGCTTCGCCGTCAAATTCTATACGCAGCAGGGGATATATGATATCACAGGCAATAATCTGCCCGTATTTTTCATCCGCGACGCCATAAAATTCCCCGATCTCATACATTCACTGAAACCCGCGCCGAACACGAACGTTGTTGACCCCGAGCGGTTCTGGGATTTCGCGTCAATGTCGCCGGAGGCCACCCATATGGTCACCTGGGTTTATTCCGACCGGGGTACGGTGAAAAATTTCGCCAAAATGGACGGCTTCGGCGTGAATACCTATGTATGGGTGAACGCGGCGGGCGAGCGGCTCTATATAAAATACCATTTTAAGACGATGCAGGGCATAGAGACCATAGACCGCCATGAAGCGGTGTGGCTGGCGGGCGAAAACCCCGACATCGCCGTAAAAACCCTTTATGACGATCTGGCAAGCGGCAAAAAGATAAGGTATGAGCTTTGCGTCCAGATGATGCACCCGGATGAGGCCGGGGCCCTTGATTTTGACCCGCTGGACGCCACAAAGGTATGGGCTGAGGAAAAATACCCGCTGATTAAAGTGGGGATGATGACTTTGGACAGGAACCCCGCGAACTTTTTCGCGGAGGTCGAGCAGTCGGCCTTCTGCCCGGGCAACATAGTCCCCGGCGTGGAATTTTCGGCGGACAAAATGCTCCAGGGCAGGACTTTCTCATATCTCGACACCCAGCGCCACCGCATAGGCCCGAATTTTATGGACCTGCCCATCAACAAACCCGTCAACCCGGTGAGCAATAACCAGCGCGACGGCTCAATGACGTATTTTTTCAACCCCGAGCCTATAAATTATTCGCCGAACAGCCTAAATAACAACATGCCCCGCGCCTGCACGGAAATGACGCCGAAACCGGTGTTCATGGAAGGCATGGCCGCGAGGGAGCCGATAGACAGAGCCGACGATTTCAGGCAGGCGGGGGAGAGGTACCATTCTTTGAGCCAAATAGATAAAGACCATCTTGTGGACAACATAGCCTGCGAGCTTCACTGCGTAAGGAACGATATCAAAGAGCGTATGCTGAACCATTTCAGGATGGCTTCCCCGGAATTCTGCGAGCGCGTCCGCGCGGCGATGAATGTATACGGCAGAATTTAGGGTTTAGGCTGTAGGATTTAGGATGCGGCGCAGGGGCGGGTTTTACTACCTGCCCCTTTTATTAAGCGGCAGCAGGAACACACAGGAACGGTTCGAACATAAGGGGACGGTTCTCATGTGTTCTTGAGAAAACAGAAAACATAGGTTACAACAGGCAACACAGGAGAACTGTCCCCTTATGTTCGTATTTTAAACCCCCCGGCGGAAGGAAAAACCCTTCCGCCGGGGGGTTTATATTGATAGGGGCTGTTGTTATCTCTTCGAGAACTGGGGCGCCCTTCTGGCTCCCTTGAGGCCGTATTTTTTCCTTTCCTTCATGCGGGGGTCCCTGGTCAAAAAGCCCGCCTTTTTCAGCATGGGGCGCATGGCTTCCTCGTCGTACTGCAAAAGCGCGCGGGAAAGCCCGTGGCGTATTGCTCCGGCCTGGCCCGTTACGCCGCCGCCGCCAACCTTGCAGATAATATCGAACTTCTCCAGGGTTCCCGTGAGGGCGAGGGGCTGGCGCACTATGAGCTTTAAGGTTTCAAGCCCGAAATAGTCGTCTATGTCCCTGTCGTTTATCGTTATGCCGCCCGTCCCTGGATATACGCGGACGCGGGCCACTGATTTCTTCCTTCTGCCTGTGCCGTAAAAATATGGATTAGATTCGTACATTTATTTTTTCCCCTTTCCCCTCAAAATTTCCTGATTTCAGGCTTTTGGGCTTCGTTCTTATGCTCCGGGCCTCTGTAAACGCGGAGCCTTGTCAGGGCCTTCCTGCCTATAACCGTGTCGGGAATCATTCCCTTTACCGCCTTTTTAACGGCAAATTCCGGCTTCGACTTCATTAAAACAGAGTATTTTACCTCTTTCAAGTTGCCGATATATCCCGTGAAATGATAATATTTCTTCTGCTCGAGCTTTTTGCCTGTCAATACGGTCTTCGCGGCGTTGATTATTATGACGTGGTCCCCGCAGTCCGCGTGGGGGGTGAAAGTGGGCTTGTGCTTGCCCCTGAGAAGCACGGCGGCTTCCACGGCCACCTTGCCCAAAGGCTTCCCCTCGGCGTCAAGCACATACCAGCTGCGGGTTATGTCCCCCGCCTTGGGCATATATGTTGACATATTTTTACCTCCAAATGCATTTTAGCTTAGTCTATTTGTTAAAAGTCGCCGATGGAAATAATATCATAGGTTTTGACGCTTGTCAACACCTTTTTTTGAAATTTTTAATTTACGCTGAGATTTTCTCCAGTTTCCTCTCTTTTTCTCATGTTTATATGCGTTTTGCTCGTTCATGAATTTTAATAAATTCTCAATTGCCGCCCTTGACGTTTTTGTTCGCATATATTATAATATTTAAAAGTTCATTTGCATAAGAATGGGGAAAACATATGAAAAAAGCAAAATTGACCCTCTCGAACGGCTTTTTCGTCGGCGAAACTGACAAGCGCATATTTGGTTCGTTCATCGAGCATATAGGCCGGGCGGTCTACGGCGGGATTTACGAGCCGGGGCATCCGTCAGCCGACGGGGACGGCTTCAGGACGGACGTTATGGAAATGGCGAAAAAGCTCGGCGTGCCGATAATACGCTACCCCGGCGGGAACTTTGTTTCTGGCTATAACTGGGAAGATGGCGTCGGCCTCCGGGAAAACAGGCCCCGGCGGCTTGACATGGCGTGGCATACCGTCGAAACCAACGAATTCGGCACAAACGAGTTCGTCAAATGGTGCGGGAAGATGGGCGCCGATGTGCTGATGTGCGTAAATCTGGGTACAAGGGGCATGGAGGACGCGAAAAACCTCGTGGAATACTGCAATTTCGAGAAAGGCACATATTACAGCGACCTGCGGCGCTCCCACGGCTGCGAAAAGCCCCACAACATAAAATACTGGTGCCTGGGCAACGAGATGGACGGCGGCTGGCAGATAGGCTGCAAAAACGCCGCCGATTACGGCAAGCTGGCGAAAAACGCCGCCCATTATATGAAGCTCTGCGACCCGACGATAGAAACCGTCATATGCGGCAGCTCCCATTCAAGGATGCCTACGGTAGGCGACTGGGAAAAAGAGGTTTTGGACATAGCTTGGGATCATGTGGATTACATATCACTGCATCAGTATTTGAGCGACAACGAGCATGATTTGAAAAATTTCCTAGCGAAGCCGATGGAAACGGAGCGGTACATAAAATTCGCAGCGGCGGCCTGCGACCTTGTTCAGGGCAAGCGGAGAAGCAAAAAGCGCATCGGCCTCTCTTTCGACGAATGGAACGTGTGGAGAAGGACAATGAACCAAAAAATCACCGAATGGGACGAAGCCCCGCCCATAGTGCAGGACATCTACGATTTCTCCGACGCGCTGGTCGTGGGGATGATGCTGAACGTCCTGCTCCGCAACTGCGACAGGGTTAAGATCGCCTGTCTCGCCCAGCTTGTCAACGTCATAGCCCCCATAATGACCGAAACGGGCGGTTCCGCGTGGGAGCAGACGATTTATTACCCTTTTATGTACGCCTCAAAATACGGCAGGGGGAGAGTATTGACGGGGATTTTGGACAGCCCGCGCTACGATTCGCTGGAATTCACCGACGTGCCGTATATTGACGCAACAGCGGTTTATAATGAGGAAAAGAACGAAATTTCAATTTTCGCGGTTAACCGTGATACGGAGGATGAAATTTTATTTGATATCTCCTTGCTTGAATTCTCCGGCAAGCGGGAGGTTTTGGAACATATAGCCATAGAAGGACATGACCCCGCGCAAATCAACACGCTGAACGACGTAAAAGTCCTGCCGAAGCAAAAAGAAAAGCCCGTTATCGAAAACAACAGGCTTTCGGTCAAATTGCCGCCGCTGTCGTGGAACCTTGTCAGGGTTCATTTAAAACAAATGCGAAAATTACGACAAAAAGCCTTGTAAACAACGGTTATAGATGATATAATAACCATATGGCTAAATTTTTAAAGAAATATTTAATATTGCCCCTCGCCCTTGTCTTTTTAATGGCATTCCCCGCCTGCAACGCTTTAATGGACAAGGTTTTGGAGTTGTCTTACGAGGACGAGGCGGCGGCAATACGGGATTATGACGGCTATGCCTATAACCGGCTTGACGACGGGGGGAAATATCTGTACTGCGTTATAAAAGACGCCGTAATTAACCATGTTTCCGAGCTTTCCAACAATAATTTCAGAAAATACACTCCCGAACAGCTTTTTAAAGCATATGAATACCTGCTGGCGGATTTCCCCGAAGCGTTTTGGGCAAACGGCGACTCAAATGCCATGTCGGTCGAGAAGGACGGGGTCAAAAGCGTCACGGATTTTAAGATTGATTATATTTACGATAAAGAACAGCGGGACGAAATACAGCTTGAAATAGACAAAACGGTAAACGCTTTTCTCGAAAGCGTCCCGCCGGGCGCGTCCGATTACGAAAAGCTTTTGCGCGCCTACGAATATATTATAAATTCAACGCTTTACGACAGCGACGCGGAAGAAAAGCTCGGCGACGAAGAATATAAGGCCCTTCTCAACGAGAGGAACAATATAAAAAGCGTCTTTATCGACAAAACGGGCGTATGCGGCGGCTACACCAAGGCTTTTCAATATTTAGCTGAAAAAATGGGCATATACGCAACAGCTGTAACCGGGAAAATCGCCGAAACGGATACGGGCCACGCGTGGAACCTTGTTCTACTTGAAGGCGATTACTATTACATCGATGTAACGTGGGGGGGCACGGTAATTGAGGGCGAGGACGGATATGGCGCGCTGAATTACAATTATTTTTGCGTTACGACGGAAGAACTGCTGAAAACCCATATCCCTGACACAAGCTTCGAGCTTCCCGTATGCGCTGCGGCAAAATATAATTACTATGTTTATAACGGCCTGTTTTTCACGGAATATAATTATACAAAAATAAGCGAAGCGGTAATAAGCGCGGTTAAAAACAATAAAAGCGAAGTCGATTTAAAATTCGCGGGCAAAACCGCGTTTGACGCGGCATATAAAAAGCTGATGGACGACAAAGCGATTTTCGACATACTGGCGTCGGCGGGGAGATATAACAAAGATTTAGATGTAAATAAAGTAAACAGCATTAAAAATGAGAAGGTTAATGTTTTACGAATAATATTTGAAATGCAGAAATGATAATGCAGAATGCAGAAATATGGCCGCGTTGCAATTTTATTAGTTTTGCAAGTTTTGTGTCGCGTAATATAAATTGATATAATTTAAAATTTTTGATTTTAGAACTTCTTTTAATTAGGTCGGGCAATAAAGGTTGGAAAGATAATGCTAACTGCTCGACATCATTTCTGCATTATTATTTCTGCATTCTGCATTAAAAAACGGAGGTAATCACGTTGTTTAAAATAACTTTCATCGGCGCAGGATCAATCGGCTTCACCCGGCGGCTTCTTGCCGACCTTATGACGGTTGAAGCTTTCCGGGGCAATATCGAGGTCTGGTTCATGGACATTAACCCCCGCAACCTTGAAATGGTGCGGGAGCTTTGCCAAATGGACATGGACAAAAACGGCGCCGATATCAAAATCCACGCGACCCTTGACCGCCGGGAGGCTTTGAAGGGCGCGAAATATGTCATAAACTGCGCCCGCATCGGCCTTTTGGAGGGCTTTGTCACAGACGTTGAAATCCCGCTCAAATACGGCGTCGATCAATGCGTAGGCGACACAATCTGCATAGGCGGCATCATGTACGGCCAGCGGGGGATAGCGCAGATCCTCGATTTTTGCAAAGATATGCGCGAGGTGTCCAGGCCGGACGTGCTTTTCCTCAACTACTCCAACCCCAACGCCATGATGACCTGGGCCGCGAACGTTTACGGCAAAATCCCCACCATAGGACTCTGCCACGGCGTTCAGGGCGGGGAGCAGCAAATCGCGCACGCCCTGAAAATACCCCACGGGGAGCTTGATTTTATCGTCGCGGGCATAAACCATCAGACTTGGTACTTGCAGATAAAGCACAAAGGCAGATTGATTTCCGGCGAAGAGCTGCTTGCGGCTTACGAAGCCGATGAAGATTTGCGCGAAAATGAAAAGGTGAGGATTGACATGCTCCGCCGTTTCGGCTATTATTCCACGGAATCCAACGGCCACCTGTCCGAATACTTGATGTGGTACAGGAAGCGGCCGGAGGCGACAAAGGACTGGATAAGCCTTGCGGGCTGGTCAAACGGTGAGACGGGCGGCTATTTGAGGGTCTGCATAGAGGGCCGCAACTGGTTCGAGACGGATTTTCCAAACTGGCTCAAAGAAGGCCCGAAATCCTTCGATAAAGGCGACCGCTCCAGCGAACACGGCTCATACATAATAGAAAGTTTGGAATCGGGTACGGTATACAGGGGCTGTTTCAACGTTATGAACAACGGCTCAATAAGCAACCTGCCGGACGAATGCGTGGTGGAAGTGCCGTGCTTCGTAAACGGAAGCGGCGTTTCTGTAACAAAAGTAGGCGGTCTTCCCCTCGGCTGCGCCGCCGTATGCTCGCAAAGCATATGGGTGCAAAAGCTAGCGGTGGAGGCCGCCGTAAACGGGGACGCGGCCCTGCTGAAACAGGCGGCCATGATGGACCCGCTGACAGGCGCGGTCTGCACCACCCCCGAAATCTCGCAGATGGTGGACGAAATGCTCATAGCGGGCGAAGAATGGCTGCCCCAATACAAAAAAGCCATCGCCGCCGCGAAAGAATATTTTAAAAGCGGTAAAGTATTGCCGACTAAAGAATATGAAGGCGCGGCAAGGCTTAAAGTCAGGACTGTTGAGGAACTGGCAGCGCAAAAAAATTCATGATTCACAACATCTCGTGCGCGAGACGATATGCATAATTCATAATTATTTGCAAAGAGAGAACCCTTGCTTATATTTTTTAATGTATATTTTAAAATGATAAGATAATCTTAATATTTGCGTCAGTAATTATGCATTATGAATTATGCATCATGCATTAATAAAAAGGGAGAGGTTAAAAATGGCAAAATGCCCAAACTGCGAATTCAATTTGAAACCCTGGAACATCAAGGCCGAATGCCCCAAATGCGGGATAAACATCCCGAACTACAAATGGGAGGAGCGTATGGAACAGGACGCTGTAATTGCCGAGGAAGCGTTCCGCAAGTTCAGCATAACCACCGCGAATTTCAAAGCGGGGACAATAGGCAGCCCCTTCGCCATCACCCGTTTCGCGCTCGCCCTCGCGCCTTTGCTCATATTGCTGACGCCTATTGTCAATATCGCGGTCAACCTGCCGTTCCGCTCGGGCGAGACGGTCAAATTCACCTTTATAAAGCTGTTTTCGTTCCTGACGGGGACCCTTGATTTCGGCTCGTATTTCAAGATGTTTTCGCTGGACGGGATCGGCGCGCCCATTAAAATTTACACCATGGCTTACGCCGTATTGATTTTCTGCATCCTTCTCGCCGTCGTGAACTTTTTCACTATGCTGATATGCGCGATGCGCCGCCGCTTTTTGCCGAATATTGCCATTTGCGCCCTGACCGCCCTTTGCTTTGCCGTCTGCATTTTCATGGTCTCGTCCGCTTTTTCGCAATTTGCGGCCTCGGAAGTGTCCGTTATAAGCGGAAGCGTAGGCTTCGGCCTGTATCTCGGCCTGGGGCTTTATGCCGTGAACACGGTTGTCAATATTTTGTTTTCAAGCTATATTAAAAAAAAGAAAAACGACGCGCCGGAAACGGTTTCTCCCGATAAAACTGACGAAAAACAGGAAAGCGTTGCGGTATCATAAACCAAATATTCCGCAATTGCCTAAAATGATTGAAATTTAAGGAGAAATTGTTATGCAGCAAATTAACTGCCCGCATTGCAATACGGAATTTGATGAAAAGGAAGTTAAAATGCGGTTTCACGGTTTCTACCCGATATGCCCCCATTGCGGAAAATATATTAAATTTAAAAATAAAAATTATATAATATTGAGAGCTGTAATTGAATTTTTGGTAATTTCGCCGTTTGTCATTTTCTCCGTTTTTTATGATGACATAAACCGGTGGTTAAGATTATTGGTTTTTATAATTGGAACTATAATTTGTTTTTGCATTGACAGAATCTTCTTTTGGGGTATGATTAAAGAACATAGGGTAAAAAAGACGGGAAACGGTGAAATATAGATGGAAAAAACGCTTAGCGCAAAAAATACAGCAGATTCTTTCGCCGAAGTGATAAAAATCATCGAAACGTCAAGGGAATCCGCGTTCCGCAAAGTAAATGAAGAGTTAATTAATATGTATTGGCAAATAGGCGAATATATAAGCGAAGCTATGAAAAACAGCGCCTACGGCGACGGCTATATCCAAAATTTAGCGGATTTTTTCGCTGAAAATTACCCCGAATTAAAGGGATTTAACCGCCGCGGGCTGTATCGCATGAAACAATTTTACGAATTATATGCAGATACGGAGATTGTGTCATCAGTGATGACACAATTAAGCTGGACGAGCCATTTAAAGTTAATGTCAGGTTGCAAAACGTTCGAGGAGCGCCGTTTTTACATGGAAATGTCGATTAAGGAACATTATACATCGCGCGAACTTGAACAGCAAATCGACAGCGCATATTATGAACGCTATATGCTTTCATCAAAAATGGCTGAGACTGCAATTACCGAAACTGGCAAGAAAATTCGCAATATTTTCCGTGATAACTATGTCCTTGAATTTCTTGATGTCGAGGAGACTGTTGAAGAAAAAGATTTGCAAAAATCGATTGTCCGCAATCTGAAAAATTTCATTTTGGAAATCGGCAGGGATTTTACTTTTGTCGGCGAGGAATACCGCGTTCAAGTCGGTAATCATGACTTTTTTATTGATTTGCTGTTTTACCACAGGGAATTATCCTGTTTGGTCGCGTTTGAATTGAAAATAGGCGAATTTCAAGCTGAATACATCAGTAAAATGGGCCTTTATTTAGAAGCGCTGGACAGGGAAATAAAAAAAGAAAACGAAAATCCGAGCGTAGGCGTTATCCTCTGCGCGTCCAAGGATGATGAAGTTGTCGAATTTGCGTTAAGCCGCAATCTTTCCCCGGCCATGGTTTCCGAATACACGTTAAAATTGATCGATAAGCAATTGTTGCAGCGAAAATTAAAAGAATATATTGAATTATCAGAATCAGGAGCAATTGAATAAGAATGAAATTAATTTTAGCCTCTGCCTCGCCCCGGCGCGAAAAATTGTTAAGGGGAGCGGGCTTTGAATTTGAGATAGCCCCTGCGGATATCGAGGAAAAAGCAGACCCGTCCCTGCCCCCCGCGCAGATTGCAATGAATCTCGCGTCCGAAAAGGCAAAAACCGTGGAAAAAACAGCACCGGAAGGCTCGGTTATACTCGCGGCGGACACTATCGTGGTTTTGGATGACGTAATTTACGGAAAGCCGCTTGACAAGGATGAAGCGATGAAAACGCTCAGGCGTTTGTCCGGGCGAGTACATAAGGTTTATACGGGCGTTTCAATATTGCATGAAGGAAAAGAAACCGTATTCAACCGTTCGGCGGACGTAAAATTCCGCGAACTGACGGATAATATTATATTGCAATATATAGCTACGGGCGAACCATTCGGCAAGGCCGGGGCTTACGCCGTCCAGGGCGAAGGCGCGTCGCTTGTGGAAAGGGTTACAGGCGACATCACCACGGTTATCGGGCTGCCGATGGAAGCCGTTGCATTAGAATTGAAAAAGTTTTCATAACGTCCCGTTTGCGGGACGGCCACAAATAATTATGTAATAGCATAATGTTAATCACCGACGCGCAAATCAGCCAGCTTCATAAAATCAACTTTCTTCATAGCCGTCCGTGGCAGCTCGTCCATTACCACGATTTCTTTCGGCACCGAAAAGCGCATCAGGTTGTTTTCACACAGCCTGATGATTTCTTTTTTATGTTCCTCTTCCAACCCCCTGTCGCGGAAGGATACGAAAAGCCTCAAAAACGGCTTGCCGCTGCCGTCTTTAGCCTGTATGGCGCAGACTTCGCGCATAAACGGCAGGCCGTCAACCAGGTTTTCGACGTCGGTCGGGTAAACGTTGTACCCGGATATGATCATCATACGCTTTTTGCGCCCCGAGAAGAAAAAATAGCCGTCGTCGTCGCGGTACCCTAAATCGCCGCTTAAAACCCATTTCACGCCGTTTTTATCGGTATATAAACCCTCGTCGGCGGGCTTGCCCTGCGAAAAATAGCCTTCCATTATCGTGTTGCCTGAAACAGCTATTTCGCCGACGGTACCGTTCGGCACGGGCTTACGGTTATCGTCCCATATCTCCATTGTAACGTCTTCAAGGGGTTTCCCTATGGAACCCGGGCGGTAAACATCCTGAATGTTCGCGCAGCAGACCGAGCTGACTTCCGTCAGGCCGTACCCCTGCCTTAACCTTCCCGGCGCGCCGTGTTTTTCGAGATAAGTGTTGAATTTATCAAGGAATGCCTGCGAAACGTCGTCGCCGCCGCAGAATAAGTAGCGCAGATTTCCCAGATGGGCCCCGTCAAAATTCTTTTCGGCCATAATTTTTTTAAACATGGCGGGGATGCCCACGATAAAGACCGTTTTGTTTTTCCGCATGATTTTATTAAAGCGTTTTTCGTTAAAATTCATCATGGGGATGACCCTTCCCGCGACGCAGGTGATGAGGTGCATGCCTATTGTCAGCCCGTAAGCGTGGAACATGGGCAACACGCATATCCCGCATTCGACGCCCGGCTCATGTATGCCGTCCAGCTTCAGAACCTTATAAACAAGCTCGTTTACCGCTTTCGACGTAAGCTTTATCGTTTTGCTTTTCCCCGTAGTGCCGCCGCCGTTGAGGTAAAAAGCGATTTCGTTCCCGTTATCATTTACACCGTCCTGCGGTGGGTATTTATCGACGGCAAGGCGGTAAAGGGAACGCTTTTTTATCGAAGGGAAAACAAGCCTGAAGCCCTGCTCCGCGATATTTATCCCCGCCCCCCTGATTGCAGGGGCGTAATCGGACGAACGGCAAACAAGGCAGGGTACGCCCTGCCTGTTTATTGCGTCAATGTATTTTTTTGAAAGCATATCGAGGATCATAACGCCCTTCGATCCGGATGCCGCCATAGCTTCGCCGAGGGCCTCGGGCGGCGATAAGGGGTGTATAAAATTTATTATTGCCCCTATTTTGTTCAACGCGTAAAAAGCGACATAGCTCTGTATCGTCGTAGGAAGGAAGACTGTGTAAACGTCGCCGCGCTTTAGGCCGACCTCTTTTTGCATATAAGCCGCAAGGCCGTCGATATCATGTAAAAACCTTGATTTTGCGTGTTTTTTGCCTAGAAATTCCACGGCGTCATATTCGCCGTATTGACCCGAGCATTCGACAAAATACTCATAACAGTTGCGGTTTAACGGTTCCTGCATTTTTTTAGTCCCCTTGTTTCAGGAACGTGTTGCGCCGACACCAATTTTCTGAAGCGAAAATTGATAAAATAAAGACTGCCCGCCCCGGCGGAATTTTAAAACACCGTATTTTTTTGCAAAAACGGATAAAGGTCGTTTTAAGCCGACATAAATTTATAAAGCTTCCCCAAACCTTATAAACCCATATCTGAATTCCGGCCGGAGCCGGTAGCCTTTATATAGCGAATACGTTCGCTGTCATTTTATTTTCTCCGTAGCTTTACCATAACAAATAATCGCAATAATGTCAAGCTGTAATCCATGAATATTAACATATAATATACATATAGTTCATATATATCGGCAAAACATATATACAAATGCAATTATAACGCATGAAAAATGTTCTAAATAAAATTTCCAAATCAATTTATTAACATAATATTAAAATATTGTTTGACATAAGAAAAGATTTATGCTATATTATTCAAGGGGACAAAAATAAAAAGGAAAGGAAAATAAAATAATGGGAAACTATTCATTTGACAGCACGATAGGGGAGCTTCTTGACACCCCGGAAACAAGGGCGCTGATAGACGAGCTTTGCCCGGAGCTTCTTGAACACCCGATGCTCGAAATAGGGCGCGCCTTCCCGGTAAACGTAGCGCTCCCGTTTATTGAAAACCTCGTTACGGAAGAACGCATTGAGAATTTCAGGCAAAGGCTGGCTGAGATTTGACGGCAAAACCATTAAAAACCGTAAGGGCGGCCAAAATTTTTCGCCCTTGCGTTTTTATTCCCAAAAATTTAAATTTATCTAAAATAATCTCTGAAAACTATTGAATAATAGAAGATAATGTTGTAAAATAATTAAATCAATAGGATGTTAAAGGAACGGTAAAATTTATGGCTTTAAAATTACTGGACGATTATTTGAAGAATTTTGTGAGCGACGACGAAATT
>Ga0123353_10004070_pt1 | contig 18734 bp, 13 predicted proteins | sample TergutLab28metaG_3_FD_92763 | JGI IMG/M metagenome (GOLD analysis project Ga0123353, IMG submission 92763) | Labiotermes labralis P3 segment gut microbial communities from Petit-Saut dam, French Guiana - Lab288 P3 | ecosystem: Host-associated > Arthropoda: Insects > Digestive system > Gut ... | reverse complement strand
TAAGTTTTAGGACTGATTTTTTTTATAAATAAGAGAACTAGAGCGATCTATCGGCCAACCCACTAACTAAGTACTATCTACCAACATCCGTTCACACTCCGAGTTTCGTTTGTTTATCAGCGACAGTGTACGAGTTATAACTTGTCTTGTAAACTCAGTTTTCTTTATACGTCATGAATGACGGAAATGAACAGAGAGTTGCCATGAAAGTTTGTTTCAAAGCCGGTCTATTTGCGACAGAAACACTAGTATCGTTGTAAAAGGCTTATGGGAATGAGGCTCTGAACCGATCAAACGTTTTTAGGTGGTATTCTCGATTTCGAGACGGAAGGGAGCTGGTAGAAGATGACGAGAGAGGTGGCCGTCCAAAATCGACTCAAACTGAGGTAAACATTGCTGCTGTTGCTGATTTGGTAAAAAAGAACTGTCGAATCGCATCAATAATGATAGCAGAATCTTTGAACATCCCAAAGACTGTAGTTCTTCGGATTCTGGAAGAGGATTTGGGAAAGAGAAAGTTGTGTGCACATTTTGTTCCACACGTCTTGACACCTGGGCAAAGGGAAGATCGAGTCACATCTTGCCAAGACATTATCTCGATGGCCGATGCACAAAAAACATGTAACGAAATTATGACGGCAGATGAGACCTGGTGTTTGCCCATGACCCCGAAACAAAGCGACACAGTTCTGAATGGGAAGGCAAGACATCCCCTCAGCCGAAGAAACTGAAATTCTAAAGGTCCCGCATCAAGACCATGTTGATAATTTTTTTCTACTCTCAAGGCGCAGTGCACAAAGAATCCGTACCAAAGGGAAAAACAGTAAATGCAGAATTTTATGAAGCAGCAACGGATCGCCTGCTGAAGCGCATTCATCGGGTTCGTCCGGCTGCGTTCTGCTGTCCAGATTTTTTTTTTTTGCCCGATAAAGCGCCCCCCCCCCAAACCGCAAGGTTTTTGCAATTTTTTTCCCCCCCCCCCCCAAAAAAATGTTACACCCCTTTATCACCGTACGTACTCTCCAGATTTATCTTCGCCAGACTATTTTCTATTCCCCAAGTTGAAAATTAAGTTAAAATGACTTCACTTTGCGGATGTTAATGAGATCCAAGAAGCCGTAACTGATGAATTAAAGAAGGTCCACAAAGAGGAATTTTCGGCAGCTTTCCAGAAACTGTACGACCGCGAAAAAGCCTGTATATGTGCCAGTGTAGCTTATTTTGAATTTAAAAAGGAAGTATTCTTCGATTTTTTTAAAAAAAAATAATCCTACAACCTTTGGACCGCACTGTGTATGTTGACTGTTAGACTGTCCATCCCTCTGCATTCTTTGACTTTTTTCCGAATTCATAGATCTTGAAGTATTCAAGTTCGCTGCGGGTTGTTGCAAGGTCTTCGCCAGAAATAAACGCATAATGAAGATTCATGTCGATCCGAGTTTGTTTTATATCCCGGTCTGTACATACGCATATCGAATTTGGTGTACCCTGTTGGTCCTGTACGTGAGGCTCAAATCACCTTTCTTCTCAAAATATTGCCGGCCCTACAGGTAGTTGGTACATGACATTAAATTTAGCTGTCATGAAGTTTACAACCTATAATTAGAATGATTTTCGATAAGTGCAGTTTGTATACAAAATACTACAGCGAAATGATGGTTATGGTACGTTCTCGTACACATTTTAATCAGTAGTAAATTAAGTCAAGGCTTTTTATATTATGCTGAATCGCAAAAGAAGGCATTTGGAACATGTGCTTAATGCATTGACAGATGTGGATCCTATCAAAATATTACGAAACTTAATAGGTAACGCCTTCCAATTTGTGAGTTAAAATGCGCCATATTAGTCCCGATATTTGCCGCAAAAGTAACGTAAATGCCTTCGCATGTGTAATACAATGTCTTATGTTCGTGTCGAACGCAAGCACAGTTATGTACCAGTATTCTTTCGCGGTCTTCAGCTTAACGATGTGTGTAGGATAAATACGTCATTAGTTCCGGGCCTTGCATGCTAATCTGAGTTTCAAGAATTGTAAACAACTTGTAATCACATTACATTTCAGATTTGCTCGGAGACAGTATCTGTTTCTGTCTGGTCCGTAGTGTTAAATAGAATTCACACTCGTTAAGGCCAAACTTACGTTTTCGTGTCGTGTACTATACTTGTACCAACGGAACGCGAGTTCGGCGTCCCGCTACGTCTTTCTGCGTTGCTTTGCCCTATACAGATAGAGCCCTAACATAGACTGGCCTCACGTCTAAGTCTTCCAAGAGTCTAGGGAAAAACTGTTTTGACGTTTTAATTCTGAATCGACACAATTCATGTGGCCTGTTGTATGATGGCTGAAGAAACAGCATGCCATCTCCATCTGTGCTGAGTATCCTTCACAGTGGGTACGTTAACTTCAGCATCGATCAGTCGGAGAGGATGACGATAGGTCCTGCCGAAACCCTGATGTTTTTGTATTTTCATGCCATCCATCATGGCGAACTTCCCAACTCTCCTAGTTTCTCAAAACGTGAGTGGGAGGTTATTGGGAGCCATCCAATACTGCCGATATTGCAGCTCTGTGCGCTTGTCCTTTGTTTCTCTAGATCACACTCCAGTGTTACAGTGTTCCGATGGAAGTTATGAAGGTTTGGTAATGAAGCTAAATTGATCTGGCTGAGCATTAGTTCAAGGTTCCGTAACTTAATGCGTGTAGCTACGTGTTTTCATGCGTAATGGTTACATAGCGGCGAATGGAATTGGGCTGAAAAGAGTTAAGACATATCCCTGCCCCATTTTTCGTTTGGATAAACTGAGTAAAACAAAGAACACCTCAGTATTGCTAGACCAAGATTAGCAACGGATGGTCACGTGTAATAATAACTGGCGAGGGTAATAAATAAGATAGCAAGATGTGAAATTAACCAGAATTAAACGAATAAAAGAAATATAGTGGTTATAATTCGTGTGTACGCCGTACAAGGCCTGTTCCATGTTCTTGAAAAGAAGCGTCTAATGGAATCACACATTGTATTGTGTCTAATTTGATACCAGGATAGCAAGAAAATTGTCAAATTATTGCTTCTAATGCAGATTTACCATATGGTTATGAGCCATAATAAGGCCTCATTTACGTAGATCATGGCATAGTTAGCATTCGGTGTAAGGGCTACCTTGATTTCCCAGTGTAGCCGTTAAACCGTATGCCGATTTTGTCAAAATTCGATATGGTAGACTTAATTTGCATTTTATTATTCCCGCACTAAGTAACCCGAGATCGCCTGTTCGTAACTTCGTGTACTACATTGTGGATTACACCACTTCCAGTCTTCTGCTTCCCTCTTTCTTTTCTTTCTTTGTATTGTCCTGTGCAGGTAGAGGCCTTTCTCATGGCCATGCGTTTGATAAATGTTCATAATTTCAAACATTACTTTTTAGTTGGAACAGGCATGAAGGCCAACAGCAGGTCAGTCAATGTAATAGTATGAAATTCATCCACTTCGAACTGTACTGGGGAGATAATTTCGGCGGCACTATACTTCCTAATAACGGCAGTAACGTAAGATGTAACCTTAACGATGCATGTCGGTTTGGAAGTGTTTCAGTTGGTGGCTTCCTTTCAGGTGTTTCAATTAAAATGCTGTACGTATTTTTCCACGCGTCTTAAGAGGCCGTAAATCTCATCCTTCTTGAAGTAATCGCCCCAGCTATAGTAGGTGAAGAGAAATTTCGCGTCTCTTCTCATGAAATCTCCAGCCTCTTGCTGCACCTCTCTTGGGTCCATGTTGTTACAGCCTTGCTGTTAGTGAGAGATCCTAGTTTCACAACTACGTTAAACAACACACACACACACATATATAAGCACATAATTCTGTAAGAGAGAGAGTCCACGGCACTGGAAGTCAGTAGATTCCGAACTGAATGGTAGCAGATATGTTCTGAATTTATATTCTGCCTTAATTTCCTCTCATTTATTGCTGCTGTTGCCAGTTATTTGAACGTTTCCAACATTTTTACTTGAGGTACTAGCTCTCCTTGTATTGTTATATTGTTACACGTTCTGATAGAAGATACAACAGCTTTTCACAAAGGTGCAACACTTTTAGGATAAAAAGAAAATCCTGTAATCACATTCTTGCCTGCTGGTTCTCTGTGTGCGTGGGGGGGAGGCGGGGAGGCGGTGGCAGTATCTATATTGGTGACTTGATACATCTATAAATCCTCTTGAGCCGTGTCAAGAAAGATGGCTGTCTCATATGGAAATTTGCCAATACGTTTAGATTTTGCCATGCCGACATCTAAAATTAATGTTGCGAGTCCTATATGAAATGGGTTATGTTCCGTTTGGGGGCGTCCTCCGTGGTGCTGTTGGATTGGACCCGACCACGTGGGTTGCCATGGAAACGGACTGCCCTGCTACAGCAAGGAAGAAGAGAGCTGGGTGACTCCGCCGACGGGCGGCTTGTAGTCTCAACGTAGCCCTTCGTGTATTCGTTCGTTTGTGTGTGTGCAAGCTCCAAGATTAGTGAAAATATCAGGGCAAACACCTATATTTTGAAGTGAGCTGTACGGGACAGTTACTGGACGTTAGACAGTTCGTGGTGTCATGCGGGAATACACCTTGATGCACGCCCTCTCGTGCCTCAGTATAGTGCACTGTCTACCCATCGTGTGTGTGTGATCTCATTTCAGAATGCACTTGTGTTAGCAGTCCATGCTGTCTGCACTAGCTGTAAAATTGTTTATATAAGGATGTAGCCAACAGCAAGTACCTTATTATGAATTTATATCGTACTATCACTCTGGAAAAAAAGCATAGGCGCTGGCTGCCTTTATTTACAGTCTTCTGAAGAAATTTTTATTCATTGATCAAAATCGGCATAATGCAAATAATATCCACATGAATTATTAAAGTAATTCATTAAAATAAACGATATGACCACACAGTGGTCGCTTCTGTTCGTTTTTTGCACAGGTCTTCTGCATTTAGAGTTGTCCATAACTGCAGTAGACAAGAAAGTTTAAGACAGCATTTCCATTGAAGAGAAGTAATGTTATATTAGCTTCCCATGTCCCCCGTTTTACTGGATTCAGAGTCACGTGTTCAGTTTCGTGTCTTTTAATTTGGCAGTGTAATGCTAATTTTTAATTACTACATTTGTATTGTAGCAGTGTGAACATCTCAAATTTGGAAACGCAAATCAAGGTAGTTACGGTAATGCCTTAAAGGTCACAAATTAGTCACATTTATTGCTGTTGTTCCTGTACGTTGTAGTGCTTGATTTAGAAAAGTTATGTTCGTTAATTGTGTGTATGTGTGTGTTTTTGTTACCACTGGCATTTATAATGTGTTGTTAGTTAACATAAACGAGCGACTTTTCGTGTTCAGCTGCAGAACTTGTGAGGGGGATTTCTCTTGTTGACTTGCCGTTTACTCGCTTCCATATTGTGGGCGTGAACCGCTCGAGTGTCGTGACGCCACCATATAGCAAAATTACATTTGGATGTTACAGGTATAATTCAGTAGTGAAAACTTCCGGATAGCGGGGTGAGAGTGAAAAATTGCTTTATGTGTCCTGTGAGGGAGTAATGGTAAAAGATATTAAATTGTGAAACTAATATAACGTGTGGGGGGAGAAGGGGGATGATATCGTTAGTCCCTTGTGGACCGAATTTTATGATCATTGAATTCTTATCGATGGTTCGTTTCTTGATAGTCTCATTGCGTGTTACATTTTCATGTATTTTATTATGAATGTGAAATTCTTGCAGTGTGTAATTTACTCCAATTGCAGCCAACAAAGGTGTAATTAAAATCACTGTTTTTCTACGATGGGATTGGTGGTTGATTTATTGACTGACGCCTTTTCGGTTGCTCCGAATGAAGGACTAATGTGTAAGTAATTGTGTAGAAGGAAGTGACCCTGTCCTGGTTCAAGTTCCTGGTTTGAAATTTTACGTAGATCTGAAGGAAGCCACAAGAAACGTTCGGTGATGAAAGTTTTGTGTGTCAAGCCTTGTGTGTGGGTTTCCCGAATACGAAAGAATTCGTTTCACGTGCAGTGCTGTAATCATATTCCTGTGGAAGTGCTGTTATTTACGTTTGAGATTCCACGCCGGTGAAGACTCACAATGTTTTCTCGTAGGTTGACACTGTGCAGTCTGTGTGGTAGGTAGCGACGTTTCGGACTTCTGGTCTGAAGCTGGAGGCAGTGTGGTCTTCCGAATTGATGCCACCACTTATCAGACCCCACGGTGTCAACCCAGATGACCACAATATGAATACTCTTGTTCGATGTGCGTTCAGATGTTGTACTGTGATAGACGCGCACTGTGCATTACAGAAATAAATTTCAGCAACTCTTTAATTTCCTAACCAACATTGCGGTAGCAAAAGCCAAACGTTCAAAGCCACAAATACCAAAACATTTCTTCCGACCCTGTACTGAGCAAGTTGCGTTTAACTTGCATGTAAGTTAGTAAAATCCATCGTCAAGTTATCCACCCATTCTCGTTCCAGCCATTCCAAGTTATTTTCCCCGAGGTTTTACCGCCAAAATTCTGTTTTCCTTGTTCTTGTTCGAGTTGCATGCACAGTCAGCCGTTCAGAGCCTCCTCGAATGTTCTGCCCCGTCAGTACTAAGTGGCCGGTATAAACTGCCAGGTTCTCGTATTCTGAGCTGTTCGTAATTCGTCCTCTATAGGTTATAAAGTGTAAGTAATAGACCGGTATTATATACCCTGGCGGTTCGAAATACCTGACAAGTTATCAGGAAGCGATTTTGGGAAGCAGTTCATTCTTATCAACCTATTTCAGCTATGTCTATTTTGAGTATCGTTCAACCAAAGATTTTTGTGTGCGTTTAATGGGTTATCTTTCATTCGAGTGTCCTAACAGTAGTGCTGAGAGAGTGTAAGCTGTCACTCTTTTCCCTTTCCCGCTTATTACTGTATCTTTGTATTTAGAGTAAATGTATAATGAGCATGGGTCGATCGGTCCCCCCCCCCCTCCCCCGAACTTCAGCTTTCTGTTTGTGTTCCGCCCTCCTTTCAACTGAGACATCGTGTGTAAATGCGGGGAGCTTAAAATGGCACTTAGGGCACTAGAACTCACATAAACACTCGCACGTACAATATAAGCCTATGGCATAGAATTTCACCTCAGCGTCAAGGAATTTTTGAAACGTAACTAATTCTAAATCGCATTACCGTGTAAACGTCGCACCGGTTGGGCACTGCTCTGCTTTCGTAAGAGCAGAGAATGTGCCCCAGACTTGATACTTGCCATAAATAAACTTCTTTATTCAGCCGCGCTTCCGAAGTGTTGTAAAATTGATCGAAGTCGTAGGATAGCATAGGCACGAGGCGTTTGTGAGAGGTATAAGGGTTGTTTGATAAATAAGTGGACTGTACGCACCGCGCAGCATGACGCCCAGGCATATGCCCCATGGTTGAGACAGGTAGCCCACGGTTTCACGAAGAATAATTTATACTACACATAAGCCGTCAGGCCACGTTGTCCGATTATTTACCAGACAAACGTTATAAATGTTGTGGGTAGGTAGCTGTGATGTCAGTGGTTCCTGTGTTTCCAAGTTCGAAACAGAATGTGAAAAATGTCATTCCGTTGGGATTCAACCCAACAGTTCTGATTGCTGGGCGCACAGACAGGCTGAAGACTAAACGCCTAGTTGAATGTTACTCTCTTGTACGTACGTGTTTGTTGGTTTCAAATGTAGAATAGACTGTTTTTCCCTTGACCTGCTAACACAGTAAAGGAACTCTTACGTAGGTGTACGTATTTAGATAAAGTTACAAATATCTAAGTTGGGATGTCTTTCCACGAGGTGTATGAATTGAACGCATTATGGGCGGTCGCCCACGTTCGAATTTTATACCTCGAAAGTTTGAATAGGTTTCATTTACATTCATTTTTTAGGGTTTACGCTTACAGTTGTCGCGAACCTTCAGTTTTGGCTTCTCGAGTTACTCGAAAGCATCAGAGCCATTGAAATGTGCAGAGTTCTCAAAAATGCGTGTGGGTAATATCTGCCTCGTACATTAGTAATTGAAATCGACCTATAATTTTCCCTGCTTATTACACAAAATTATTGTTTTGGTATAAACAACATTTATTCCATGAGCCAAATAGGCGCCCAGTTATTCAAACGTTTGACGGAAAATATGCATGGCCATTTCTTACCACAACATCCCTTCTTATTTAGTCTGTTTTGCAGGGGCTGGGTTCTAACCGAAAATTTCGTATTCGAAGGTTAATACTGTGGTTAAGGTATTATGAAACAGTAGTGGCGCTGTGTTAATACCTTTACATCTGTCACAGATTTTCGACCACCTCTACTTGAATCACGTTGGCGAACATCTTGGGTTGTTCGCGGTTTAATGCAGCGGTACTGATGAACTTATCTGGCGCTTTGTTCCAAGCGTTGACCAACATCAGGATGTGATTATTATTAAACATGTGTTCGAACTCCAATATTGGCAGAAGCAAATATCCGCAGCAGAAGGTGCCAACATTATTGTTGACGTCAGCACGAATGATACAAGGTTTGCCAAGGTGACTGCATCCGAACAGCACAGACCTGGTGCGTTTTAATATTTTTCTATTCCGATATTTAAAGAAGAACTCGAATACAAGAATGTCATAAATTCTGCAAATACGGTTCATGCTGTCAGGTTGTATCCGTGCTCAAAAATTATCCAGGTTTTCCTGTGAGCACCAGTTTAAGACCGGACTAGTAGGTGTGGGATATGTGAGACTCTAGGGCATGTTTTGTTCCGATTACTTCGGTTATATCTTCCCAACCACCATACCACGAGTGACCCTAAGCCATCTTTGTCCCCGTCCCTGAGGCGTGTGATAGGTCATCACGTCGCGGTGTGAGCCCTCATTTGGGACTTCACTGGCTAAGGAAATTGCATTGTTGTTTAATTATTTTCATTCTTCGGATTATTTACTTCCAGATGTTATATAGCGAAAGATTCTCATGAATGGTGAGTAGACAAAAATTGTGTGTGAAGGTGTTAATCGGTATTCGCCTGGATAAACTGAGGAAAATTGCGAAAACGTGAAAATGGAGAATAATTCAGCTGTGTTTGAGGCCGAATACCTTCCGAATATGCGTCTAGAGCGTTATCCAACATTACGAGGAAAGATTCGCCCCCCCCCTTCCCCAAAAAAGCGCCCCATGCAAATTGGACCTACCAAAACAAGACAGTACACAACCGACGAAAAAAGTACTGCATAATCCAAGACAGTAGCTTAGACTGTCCTTAAAACATATGAATTGTAAGCGAAAAATAAAAGTTATTTTTATGAGATTATGTCAGTTCCTTAACCTTTGTAGTCGGGTTTCTTGTATTTCAGTAGCAAAGCGTGTCACTTTTAATCATTTGCTCTCTCGCCTTGATTTGGCGGCAACTTGTGTAGCAGACTTGTATAGCTTGTAGTAGGTATATTTTTGTGCAGGCAGTAGGCTGTCCGCAGACGTATAGGAGATGTAGTAAAACCCTTGCCTTTCACTATGTCACGTTTATACTCTGCACATCCCCTCTTTCAGGTTGCTGCGGGAAGGGCTAATATACCTACCTTAGTGCGACAGTCAGAACTGCGAGTATGATATTGCAGTTGGTCGTAGGGCATTGTGTTCTCAGGATTAAAATGGCCCACCTTCGCGAACACGATTATGAAGTTACAGGTTCCATAAGCGCAGGAAATGTTTTTCCCAGCAGTAGTACTGATGTCCTGTGAAAGCAAATTGTGTCACATTCAGGATCGTTGTGAGAACCCACAGGAACCCTTGCGTTATTGTGAGGCCCTTATTACCCTTTAAGACGCACGATAACTGGGGTGCGGGATGATATTTCTTTACTTTTCTGTCCCTTTCTCTTTCTTCTTTCCTTCATTACTTTGTTTATATTTACATCCATTCTCTCTTTTCTTTGTCTCATTCTTCCTTCCATCCTCTTTGTTTCATTGTCTTTGTTTGGCGTATTTGTGTCTTTCTTCCCTATCTCCGTATTTGCGTGTGTACTTAATATTCCTTCCCTGCTTTCTGTTAATGTTTCTCTTTAAACCCTTTCTTTGTTTCTTTCTGGGAAGGGGCATGCGCGTTTCCTGAGCAGTGGCTGCTGTGGCTAGATACAGCTTAAACACATCTTTATTAACTTGAGTTCATTTTCCATTTTGTGGCGCGTTCTGGGAGCAGAAATTATTTTATTGGTACCGACCTATCTCAAGGAAGTTCTGACCGTGCATAATGAAGTAGTGTACCTTGAAGACGCGCGGTGGAGTGGAGGTATAATTTCATGGATTCTTAACATCGGTATTAGGTGAAAAAGAATTCTGCGTGTTCGGGTACACACGCTTATTCGTCGTGGTGTGGCGACATATAAATAATTTTCGTAGTTAATTCGTGGTCTGGAAGCTGTAGTAATAAGATCAAAACAACCGAAGTGGCTGTGAGAAGCTTTTAGCCGTCCGTGTGCGGTTGGCGGAACATGGCCTCAGTACGCTCTAAAGGTGCACTAGAACTTTGCTTCATGGAATTGGATATGAAGAAAAGGAATCGATAGCCGTTTTGTTTACTGGACACTGTGTATTTTGTGCTGCCAGGACAACAAGCAACGCCCCGAAACTCCTCCCACGACGCGCGCACTGGGGCTCCCTAGTGCCCAATTCTATCTTACATTTCCGAAAGTTACATCCCCACTGTGCGTGGTAAAGTTCACGCCAATAATCCCTCAGCGAAGAGCTGTGGAATAACACATCCACAAAAAGACGCGCAACCCCTTCGGTGTACGTAATCAATCCAGCGGCATGAATACAGTTTCTTTTATGTTTCAGAAGTTTGTTGCCTTGTGTTTACTTTAAGACGTGTTTACGGGTGTGCATGTTACCTCACAGTCCGAACTGACAGCAGGGGCAGGGAGAGGCGAGCTAGCCTAGCAAAGAGCGACGAAGTAAAAGAACTGGTGGCCATTGAAGTAGCTGACAATGGAAGGCTGAACAGACGCGTGTTTTTCTTCTTTTCTATGCCGCATTGGCCTGTGTTTTTATTTGAGACGGGTAGACTAATATATACAGTTACAACTCGAACCGCAATACACATGCATTGCAGAAAAACAAATTACGCGTTTTCTATTTCATATTTCATTAAATATTCACTGCATCAGAAAACGTTTTGAGTGACAGTTGTCAGTCGTAATCTGCTGTGTTTAATGTATTTCAAACGCATGACTAGACCACCCCCACCTCCCATATTTATAGAACTATTAGATATTCAGTTTGTGTGTCCTTTACAGCAGAAGACATAATTTACCGACACGCACAGAAGTCCAGTTTGCACCATAATCTTTAATGTGAATCCCTAAATACTAAATTTAATATAAAAATCAACACAGCAGGTTCAGAAGTAATGTATCCAGACAGATGGACAGGCATGGCTGCGCGATTGTGTATTCATGGTACGCGCTTTGTCAAGAGCGCGTACAGTTTTTCGGTAACGTGGTATTCCGGTAGATGCACGTTGTGCTTTACGGGCTGCCGCTGGTTTCGCAGAAGGTTGGGTTCCAGGGCACTCTCGTAAAGGGAATTCTGATATACAGTGGAACTTGCTGTTTGGGGCACGTGGTTATTGCAGAAGTCGCAAGTTTGTGTTACCTATCGAAACATTAAAACATCTCCGAAGTTACATCTAGGTGGTTCCGAGACCGGCAGCGTTAGTCGAGACGTAAATCGAGCTGGATTTCCCCTTAAACGGAATGCTGAATGTATAGGGTTGTTTCAGACAATCTGTTTTTTGACTGAGAAAATACAGATCTATTCACACTTGTGAAAAGCTTACAAAACATATGGAATGACAAAGGAATATTTAGGAGGACGCACTTCCTCGTGAAGTGTAGGCTGGTAGACTGGATTATCATATCCAGTGTCCGACAGTACAGGTGGCGATGCAGGAGTCCATGAAGATGACTTGAAGGAATCAAGCACTGAATTCGGGTGAGACAGAGACCTTTTCTTCTTCAGAATGTCTTCACAGCAAACAAACTTCCTCATAATAGCATGTCTAGTTACTGCTCACTACTCGATCTAAACAGTTCCCTCAACTTTTTTTTATGCGGCGGCAGTGAGCCCAAGCCCCTCGGTCAACATTGAAACCGTTACGATCCTGTCATTAGACTCAGGCCTAGGTTCCTCAGAGAGTGCTTTCCTTTCAAATTTCAATAGGATGGTCGAGAGTGCGATCCTGATCGTGGGAATTCAGCAACTGAAAGGCATTTTAAGCATCCTACATACGAATTTGCGTCCTTGACTAAATGTGTTGCGTCTGGGAGTAAAAGATGTAAGTGCAGAACGACGGGCTTGGGGAGGAGGGGGGGGGATTGCTGTATGTAAAACGGTGAAAACAGTTACCGATACCTAATATGTGTGCGTTACCTAAGACCGCACAGTATAGATTTTGTTGGAACTTGCACAAATTACTGGAGGAAAGAAAGTAAAGTGATGCCTTCGTCATAGTTTCAGGGTACTAAAATGCCACTCATTTCCGTACGGGAAACCGATGTGGTAAAAATGGACCATCGTAAAGAGGTTGATGACTGTACATGACGTCAACAAGATGCCACGTGTGTGTACATACTCTGTAGTTACTGTTTGAACTGTAGCAGGTGGATGTAATCACGTGGAAGCCATTGTTTCTGTCCTCTCTTAGTTGGTCTAGTTGCAATGTAACCAAAAATAAATTTGAGAAATTAGTGCATCTAGTTGGTTTTATTATAAGAATTTATCACGATGCACGGTCACCTGAACGTCAAATATGACTCTAGTATACAGGCGGTAATGCTAGTCATTCAGTATTGTGCTGCCGAACGTTGCTGTGTACTGATTTAGTACCGCTTTTTGTTTGATAGGTCCCATGTTCGATTCGTTACCCGAAGTCTGGTTGTTACGGCATCTTGAATCCGTGGTATTCATGGTACTTCCAAACAAATGCTGGACAGTGTCTCAAGTTGTTAACGCTTACGCCAAACGCGCTGCAAGTCCTCTGCTGCCACGCACCCGCACTGTATAGGCCTGTTCATGTTATCACAAACGAGGCTGTGTCTATCCATTTTACAGCCATTACTTCTTGTTTGGAGGCACTACCACTTCCTCATTTATATTGATCGAGTAGTCCCAGCAGTGTAGAGAAATTGCCGTGACCAAAAGTTAGTTTGATTATACGTTTCGGTTGTGTGTGTTCGTTATCACGAAGTACGTTAACTTGACGCGCAGTATCTCATATTCTGTGTTAGTCGGCGGCGGTCCGATGAAGTTTCGTGCAATTGGTTGAAAATATAATTTTGGGGCCATTTCGGGTAGTACATAAAACTGTCTCATTGTGCAGCGCTTTGATACACTAGAATGGATTTTAAAGAAATAGGATAAGTTGTCGAATGGATCCATGTGACTCAGGATAGGGACCAGTTGCGGGCTGTTGTGAGCATGTGATGAACCTTCCCGTTCCATAAATTGCGGGGAATTCCTCGACTAGCGGAACTATTAATTTCTCCAGAAGGACTTGGCCCCGTGTAGTGGTGGCAATATTTAACGAAGTGCAATACCATTTGTGTGTGTACAGTGTGTTGTATAGTGTGACATGCTGTGCAGCTGTAATTTTTTTTTATTCGCAGTAAATGACCATAAGTGTAGTGCAACAGTTTAGTTCGCAGAACAGTGTACTACGTTAGTCTGTGCGTTTTCCATTCTTTTGCTGGCGGCGCAGTGGAGTATAATGGAATAAGTCTTGCGGTAAACGTTTCAGACACGAACTTTTAGAATCAGCGTGTCACGAGTATCACTTTCACATAAAATCGTTTCGTAAGTGTGGAAAGTAATTCGAGTGGTTCACCAAATCTGTACAAGCACCCTCATCCATCTTGATTGATTGGAAGATACGGATTCGATACTTTCGAAGGCGGAATCCATTCCCTCCGAGTTCACATCTTTTCGCAGTTTTCTTGCGAGCCTATCAATGTCAGCCTGTGGAAGTTACAGCCATGTCACACCCGCAGGCCAATATTCCTTACTGGTTTTCCTCTGTTATTTCATACAAAGGTCCAAATATTCTACTTCATCTCTTCGTACTTCAGTGTAAAACGCAGTAATAAACCATTTTAATTTAGTACGAACAGTGAGCCTTTGGAGTCTGTCGTATCTTATTCCACTTGTATTTGGAAGGTACCAGGTTTGAATATAGGGCGGAACACTGGCTAATCTGTAGGATAACGTGGATGGTGCGTTGAAATAGGCCAAAACCTCTTCAGAGGCCCTACATACGTAATTGGTCGTCAGATTTCCCTTATATGACGTTCAGTAGCCCTTGGAGATAAATTAGTGTTGTCGATTTAGGATTACTCTGGAGCCTTGAGGAGGTGAAGACGTTAAGCTCCGCAATTTGTTTCAGGGCGCCGAAATTTCTTGTAAAATATGAATCAGTTTGTGTTGAGATATAAAATTACGCATGTGTACCAAGGAACGGGGTAGACGATCCGGGCTATGGTTCCCGATATAGGCAAGAGATTTTTTCTGTTCCCCAAAAGTCGAGACCGGCAGTGGGGTCCACCCATCCTTCTATTCAGTGGGCAACGGAGGGTCTCTCCCCGGGAGTACAGTGACCGGGGCGTGAAGTTAACCGCTCAGTCTATAACTAAGCTTAAGAATGAGTTGCGCTATGCCTCTTCTTCTGTATGCCTTCATGGCATAGACAGGGACATGCTTATACCGAGATATAGTTACATTTCTGTTATTTCGTATTGCGAACGTGATTGTTGTATATGTCTGGTAATAATATAAGCACCCACACAAACGTTACACGATCCCTGCTTGTCTTGTTTTTCTACACACAGGTCAGTAGAAGAGTGTAAATTCGCAGAAAACATCCACCTTGTCGTTTCAAACACTGTCTCGTATTTCACTCGTAGTAGAAAAGTTGTCTTAGGAGTCTTGTATCAGCGGTATAGCTACTGACAGTCCTTGACATTACGTACGTTAATCTGCAAAAAATAGTGTCTTCATCAACTTTCTTAACTTACACTGTCATTCCTGTTCCGATTCAGGGTTGTCCTGAAACAGTCATGTAGATATTTGGCGCTTCTCGTCCTTGGACGGGAGATGATTTGGGGATTTTTACTGAAATCTTTTGACCAAATTCAAGTTTGCGTAAAGTTGTACAGAGTACTGGACACTTTACATGAAGACCGACGAACATTTTTGCAGTTTGCCTTTATAATGAAGACATTGTGTTGTCTGTAAGCTACGAACTAAAATTTAAATAGTTTAACGACCTGAACATAATATTTAGCAAGGTCTACTCAAAATCTGTTGAGCAGAGCAGACCGTTGCTAAGGTACGGGGACACTACAGGGACTGTAGTAGAGCGAACGCGCCATGCGGACATTTCTTTTGCAATTTTGGCCCATAATTGATATCAACATGGCTGTTCCGCGTACTATTTTGACGAGAGACTGCCTACTGATACCCTTAATGCAGGTCCTAATAATATATGATGTAGTGACAGGTCTTCGAAAAACTGCATGGTTTATTCTCAGAATGTAAAGAGAGTATCATTGCCGCGCGAAATTTGTGTGCAGCTGCCATTTGGTGGGCGAAACTATTAAGCCGTAAAAAGTTAAAGCATGACCACAACTGTAAAATGTTGAATGCCACGTGTGAAAAATTCCAAGCGTGACGGCGACATTGCAAAACTGCGTGGTAAGGCTGACGATGGATATAGTTTTGTCCGTGTCTCAGTATGTTGGTGGAAATTATGCACATAACTGGGTCATGAAGTAGTGCGATTGTTAAATTATGGTCCCTCGTGCTTACCGTGTGCATTAAACGATTTGAAGGAAAGTAGGTGCCGCAGGTTCTTCCGAGAACTTCTGAGCACTTCATTTATGCTTGTGTTTGTGTAACGAACAAACTGGTCTCGTTCAGTATAGTAGGCATTAAATTTAAAGCGTGGGGCAGTAAGGCTGCCGATGATAGGGTGCTGCCATCTAAGCATTCTAACGCAATTCATTGATGTCATTGCTCGTATTAGTAGATGGCAGGGAAAGCGCTGTAGTGAGTGGTGAAAGTCGTAGTATTTGTTTTTACATTGGGATGTAGAGCGTTGCGGTAAGTTCGACTTTTCTGAGTCTATGGTAGTGTGGTGTAAGGGGGCGGTTAGTGCCGTGTCTGTGGTTTGTTTCGTTACGGTAGTAACAGTCAGTTAGTGTAGCAATTCCGCCATCATTGATGTTGCATGTGGCCATCGGTGTTAGTACGAACACACTATCAGTACGCTAGATGATATAGTTGGGTGTTGTCTGCCCTTAAGTTCGTCTGCTTCTTGGAACTGAGTGGAACAGTAACCCGGTTTTGGTATGGCAGTAATTATGATGTGAATGGCCACATTGTATGCTGTATTATATACATCAACACTAAGCAGTGCCAATCGGAATAAATATTTGGTATCGCTTAGGTCGATGCATATAATAACATCGTTATTTTGTGACTGTAACGGACAAATTGTACGTCCGTTTGGCTCTGTTTAATCTGGCGTATTAAAGGCAGTTTTAATGCCCTTCCTTACTTTAAACTAGAACAGAAACGCATTACTTTCGATTGACTCGTTTGCTTTACAAAACTGATGTCCGCTCGATAGTTCAGTCGTAACTTTGCTTTGTAAATTCGTAATGCGGGCTTCTGTTCCAGCAGACTTCAAAATTGCCTAAGGACTTGTACGTTGAGCTCCAAAAATACGCTCGCCCTTTCAGCGCGGGCTAGTTAACGGAGACCGGTAAGGATTACTTGGGCTTGATATGAATGTATTAAAATTTAATACAAAAAATGATTTATTATTGCAACTTGAAGGCCCGAACAAGTATCCGTAGTTTTATTTTTGTTTCTGCGGTCCCTCTGCTTTCAAGTGTGTACGTTTCGGGGTTTTACTGTACTTCCTTCTACAGGGGGTGTTATCGCTAACATGCCGTGGTAATTGTTGTATTGCAGATTGGTGATGGCAGTCGGAATTGAACTTGGACCTTTTTAATGCTTAATATATTTGACACGGAAGTTTCGTATTCAGGTGGGCGCGTGGGATGCCGTTAATAGGCTCTTACGGGATGACGTGAAGGTCACTTGACATGAGAGGCAACATATTAAACATTGTGTGTCAAGTGACTTGTGCGTCACGATGTGTGTGTGTACAAGCACACACATCGTGACGCACAAGTCACTTGACACACAATGTTTAATATGTTGCCTCTCATGTCAAGTGACCTTCACGTCATCCCGTAGGAGCCTATTAACGGCGTCCCGTGTGTGTGTGTATACACACACATGCATATACATGTTAGTGACAACCGTATGTAGACATCTCCCGAAACGCCGTATGTAGTGTGTATCAGACAGTAGGAACCACAGTTGTGATGTTAACTACTCTCGCTGCCCCTCGTACACTGTCGTCGGTTAGGCATTATCTGTCTCTGGAGATCAAGTTACCTGTCGAAACAGCAATGTATACGTGCAAAACGAATAAAGGTGTCGTGGTTGAGCTGTGTGCAATGAGGTACTGCCGGATGGACAGTAACGAACAAACACAACAGATGAATTATCACGTTTTGAGGGTTTCATAGCGAAACAGTGGCTGTATACAAGCCCTTACGCACGTATAAAAGTGTAGTAAACTTTTACATACGGGTGAGCGAAACCTAAGTGCACATGGAATAGGGAAGGTCAGTTAAATATGTGTGTGTGTGTGTGCGCGCGCGCGCGTGTGTGCGTGTGTATGTGTCCCCCTCCAGTTTTGGGTTGTACGTACATTTCCGAAGTGCGTTATTGGGGACTGTTCGTAGCTCATTGGCCCTGATGTTTGTTGTAAGTACACATCCAGCATGAACGCAGAACTCATTGTGAGGAAGCTGATCGCAGTGTCTGGTCAATTTTTTTTTGCTTGTAATTCGGTAATTTGACTTAATCGCCGCGTCGCAAACATTTTCCGAATGAAAGTTCGACATCCCAACGAGAAGTGTAGTTTGTGTCACAGTTTTTGTACTGTATCGTTTCCTTTTATTTTGCTTATTTATTTTAGGAAAGTGGCAAATTAAATTTGATGCGGTCATGTGAAAGTGTCGATTGTGTTGGTGCCACATGGACTAAAATGAAAACTCCTGATGTCTTTTCGGTATGGTTCCCTTCACTAAATTTCATGGCGTATCGGATATAGAACACCCCGGCGTATGTGACTCCCCATTGTGCTTTTTAACTTCATGTAAGTGACAATACAAATAATGCTAAAAACGGACTGTAAAGTTGTAAGCAAGTAATACGTTTTTCGTTAATTGTAATGTTTCTGGGGAATTTGGCCGCTTCCAAATTTAGGACACGTGTATTAGGTCCGCATTCCTGTAAATTCCTTTTTTGGATTAGTAGTACCTTTTAATGCACGTAGGGGGGGAGCAGAGGCGTGTACAGGGTTTTGGTGGGGAAACCTGTGAGGAGGAGACAAATTGGAGGAACCAGGCTTAGAAGGGAGTATAATATTAAGATGGATCTTCAGGAAGTGGGATGTGGGGACATGGACTGGATCGATCTGGCTAAGGATAGGGGCAGGTGGCGGGCACTTGTGAATGCGGTAATGAACTAGGAACTTCCATAAAATATGGGAAACTTCTTGACTAGTTGAGAACCGGTTAGC
>Ga0123353_10004068_pt1 | contig 18735 bp, 13 predicted proteins | sample TergutLab28metaG_3_FD_92763 | JGI IMG/M metagenome (GOLD analysis project Ga0123353, IMG submission 92763) | Labiotermes labralis P3 segment gut microbial communities from Petit-Saut dam, French Guiana - Lab288 P3 | ecosystem: Host-associated > Arthropoda: Insects > Digestive system > Gut ... | reverse complement strand
TTATTTTATTCTTAAACTCGATAACTAATATATCAATTTTATCAATAGTTTCTTCATTTTCAATATAATTTTTATACTCATCTAAATAATTAAGAATTATACTCCAATTCTCTATATTATAATCTTGTATATTTATTTTCTCTATATAAATTATCAATTCATCAATTATGAGTTTTTTATATTGTTTTAACTCCTCAACAAATGTAACCACTTCATTTATTTTTGATTTATACTCTAAAAACAATATACTTACTTCTCCAATAGTATCTACTAAAAACACTTCAATACTAAAAGTTTCTATATAATCAAGAATAATTTTCCAGTTATTTAAACTATAAATACTTTCTTTATCAATAATGTAATTTTTTAACTCAATTATTTTTAATTTTGTATATAAGTCAAGTTCATCATCTTCTATCTCTTCTTCCCATATTGCATAAATAATCATATCGTTGTCAATAACGCTAAAATCTTTATCCCAACCAATAAATCTATGTTTGTCTTTAAGTAAATCTGTAGGAGGCGATATTTCATCCGCTTTTTTTACTAGTTGCGTTTTTAGTAAAACCTCTCCATCCATAAATTTAATTTCAAATACTTTTTTATCACAAGATATTAGGATAATTATAAAAACTACTATTGAAACTAATAATAAAGTACTTCTAAAATTTTTTGTTTTTCTCATTTTTCATCTCCTATTATTACTTTTCTGAAAGAATCGTTACCACAATTGTCGCATTAACATTTATGTATCCAATACTAGCTTGGACAACAATATAATACACACCTATTGGTGTAAAAGGTGTTGCAATAAATATATTATTTAAATGATCAAATGTCATACCACTAGGCATTCCATATAATATACTATAAATTATACCACTACTACTACCATTTTGTACAGCTAAATTAAATGATGGAGTAATAAAACCATGACTATAATAATACGAACCTAAATCTTGCGAATAAAAAATGAGATTAGTATTATTAAGAATTCTTGCAAGATATGATATACCATATAATCCTGTTGTAAGTAATGAGTGAGTTTCTAAGTAATATTCATTAAATGAGGTTATCCTATTACTACTTGAATAATAACCTCCAACTTTATCTAATAAACCAAAATCATTAAAATATTACTTATCTCATTAAATAAATTTGTATTATCAATTATATACCCTCTAAAGACAACCATCACAGCATCATCTACAAACTCATCTTCAATTTTTACATTACTGTATATTTTATCTTCTAGGTAAAAACTATTACTAAGTACATAACTTTGCACACTGATTATAGGTAACAAAAAAAATACAATAAAAAAAACTATAAACTTTCTTCTCATTACTTTCATAATTACTCTCCTAACAAATTATATCACTATTACTAAAAAAAATTATATAGTCTTAACTTTTATACTTTTATATTTTTTATAAATATTAATATTACCAATAGAATAGACACAAGATCCACTCCCTGTAAGATAAATTTTTTCTTTGATAGTTTCTTCTATTTTTTTATACTCATCTATATAAGGATGATTTGTCATTAAATCATTATGCAAAACATTTTTTTGTATGAAATCATCAATAGTATAATCACTTCTTACAATTTTATATTGTGAGAAAAACTCTTTAGTATTGACTTTAAAATCAGGAATGATTAAAGTGAATATTTGTTTATAGGGAAGATTAATTGGAATAACATTAGTTCCATCATCTAAAACTTTTGCTATTTTCATTTTTTTTAGAAAAAACATAATATCATATCCAAATTCTAAAGAAATATTTCTATAATAATTAAAAGACATATTTAATCTAAATAATTGGTCTAAAGCTAAAATAGTGTTTGCTGCATCAGTACTTTCTCCACCTAATCCACTCTCTAAGGGGATATGTTTAAATAATTTTATATCAACTCCAGTTTCAATTTTAAAATCGTTAAAAATTTTTTTCGTTACTAAGTATACAATATTATTAGAATTATTTAAACTCTCTTCGCTACACCAAAATTTAATACTTTCTTTAGTTTTCTTTATCACTAAAACATCATGTAAATTAATCAATACATTAACCATTTCTAGTTGGTGATAATTATCTTTTTTATCAATAACTTTTAAAAACAAATTCAACTTTCCATATGCTTTAATCTTCATTTAACACCTCATAAATCTTTATTATTGTTTTGACATCTAATTGTTCAACTCTAATATAACAACTTAACCCTAAATCATAATATATTTTATCTATTTTATCTTTATCATAATACTTTTTCAAATTATTATTTAAAGTTTTTCTTCTATTCTCGAATATAATTTTAATAAAATTTAAATATTCTTTTCTATTTATTTTAATATTTTTTCTGTATAATCTAACAAATGATGAGTCTACATTAGGTTTTGGAAAGAAGCAAGCAGGAGATACATCAAGTAATACTTTACAATCAAATAAACTTTGAATTAGTACACTAATAGCTTTGTAATTAGCATTATAATTATTTTCTAGTAATTTTAAAACAACTTCCTTTTGTAACATCAAATAAATATTTACATCAACATCATCTAAGATTAGTTTTTTTAAAATTTCTGAACTAATATAGTAGGGTAAGTTACCAACTATAACTAGATTGTCTAAATTCTTAATTTCATTAAAATCAATTTCTAAAATATCTTTATTAATAAATGTAATATTATTAGAATCATTTTCTTTCACCAATATTTCATATATGTGTTTGTCAATTTCAAAAGTAATAACTTTGTTTACTATTTCTGCAATAGGATAGGTTATACTACCAAAACCAGTCCCCAGTTCTATTATATTATTATTGTTATTTAAATCCATTAAACTAATTAATTTTTTGATTAAATTATTATCTACTAAAAAGTTTTGGCCTAAGGATTTCTTAATGTTAAAATCATATTTATATATTAACTGTTTAACTTTATTCATTTAGATTCTCCATTATATTTATTAACTTAGTTTTGCTAATCATAAACATATTTAATTGTGATAAAAATAAATTAACTCTTCCATGTTCAAAATTTAACTTATCGATAATTTTATTTCTTAATTTATTACTAGATTTATCATTAACTAATTTTAATTTTATTAAATCATCAAATTCTATACAATATAAAGGCTTTTTATAATATGGAGTTATAACTTCTTTAATTTGTTTATCAACAGTATCTTCAATAGCTTTATTAGGAAATTTTATAACTATACATTCTCTTATTTTTTTTAAAAGAAGATTAACTATTTCATTCCCAGTTTTATCATCGTCCATTAGTAAAATAATTTCATTATTCAAAGATAATAAAGATAATCTATCTAATAATTTACTGTTAATATCAAATCCATTTGTAGTTAAAATAAAAATATCTTTAAAAGAATTTTTCAATCTATTAAAATCATGTCTTCCTTCTGCCACAAATATACAATTATTTTTCATCTATCAAAAAGTTTAAATCAACTTTCATTTCTTTTAAATGATTTGGAATATCAATTGCTTGAGGACACTTTGGTACACATTTTTTACAATCAATACAATTCAAAAAAGTTTGTTGTTTATTGGCTAACATGCTGTATGCAAATCTAATTCCTTGTTGACTCTTATACATAAAATAATCATTTAAGATATTAAAGTTTGCAGGAATATCAACATTCTTTGGACATGGAATACAATATTTACATGAAGTACAACCAACCTTTATTAAAGTTTTTAATTTCTTTTTAACTTGTTCTATTAGTAAATATTCTGTAGCATTTAACACTTCAAAATTATTAAAAGTTTTTAAGTTGTCATCTAATTGATCCATTTGGTTCATTCCACTAAGAATACACTTAACTCCAGGTAATGAACCAACATACCTCATCGCAAAACTAGTTAGAGAACAATGTGGTTTATAATCTAATAATATACTTTGAGCATCCGGATGAAAGTTTGATAATTTCCCCCCTTTAGCTGGTTCCATGACTACTATAGGAATCTTTCTTTTCTCACATTCTAAATATCCATCCATTCCTTGTTGAATATTAATATCTATATAATTGATTTGCAATTGAACAAAGTCCCAATTAAAATAATTCAATATCTCGAAAAAAGTCTTTGAATCATCATGAAAAGAAAAACCAATATTTCTAATTTTTCCTTGTTTTTTCCATTCAATTAATTTTTCTAGTATTCTCTCTTCTTTAATTCTCTCAAATACTTTCTTATTTAGAGCATGCAGTAGATAAAAATCTATATAATCTTTATTTAAAGTTTTTAATTGTTTATCTAAAATAGTATCAACTTCTTCAGTTTTAACCATTCCTAAAGTTAGTTTGGTTGCTAAGTAATATGTATCTCTTGGATATCTATCAAGTACTTTACCAACAAAGGGTTCACTCTTACCATTTAAATATGGCATCGCTGTATCAAAATAATTAACTCCATTTTCATATGCTTTAGTTATTAGTTTTGTAGCTATATTTTCATCAACTTCTCCCTTATCATTAAGATTAAATCTCATACAACCAAAGCCAAGTAATGAAGTAGTTGTTGATGTATCATACCATTTTTTATATTCCATTTTTTATATTACCTCATAAATAAAAAAAATAACTCAGTTGGTTTATCAAAGAAATATAATACAACAATTCCACCAACTACAACTATTAAAACGATTAAAAGAAATAATAGAAATTTCTTTTTAAAACACGCAAATAACCCAATTAAACTTAAAAAAGCTACTAATACAAAAATACTAGTAATTAATAACCCTCCATTAACAATGCCATCTAACATTTCTACTATCTTATCACCAAAAGTAAAGGAAGCTAACAAATCACTTAACCCTTGATAAGAAAAAAATCCTGGATCTCCTTCCTTACTACATGCAATTAGAATTCCAAATAATCCTAAACACAATCCTACTATACTAATAATTTTTAAACTTTTTTTCATTTTTTTCTCCCTTTAAATTTTTCTTTTTCCTTCCAACGATTTTAAAATCGTAATATCATCAACATATTCAATACTAGCTCCAACTGGAACTCCATAAGCAATTGAATAAACTTCCTTATCTTCTAAAACTTTTTTAATATAATGCTTAGTTAAATCCCCCTTTAACGAAGATGGCAAAGCTAATATAATTTCCTCAACACCTAGTTTTTTTACTCTGTTTTCTAGAATAGCTAATTTTTCATCATCATCAATACTAATCAAACCATTTAATACATGATATAAACCATGATACTTAAGTGTTCTTTCAAACACTAATACATCCTTAACACTTTCTACAATCAAAAGAATATTTTCTCTTGTTGCATCTTTACATATACTACATTCCTCTTCCTCACAAATTACTCCGCAATTCTTACATATTTTAATATCATTTTTAATATTATTAAGACATTGGCTTAATACATTGATATCTTCTTCTTTAAAATTAAACAATATATAAAACGCCAATCTCTCAGCACTTTTTCTACCAATAGTTGGTAGTTTTTCAAACATACTAATTAAATCTTCTAATTGTTTTGGGTATTTCATTAGAACATACCAGTTTGGTTTAAGTAAGGTGCATATTTACTTAGTTTGTTTTGCATAATTTTATTAATTTCATTGACAGCATTTCTAGCTGCAACAGTAATCATATCAGCTAATAGTTCCTTGTCTTCTTTGGTTTTTAATTCAAACTCATCGCTAATTATGATTTTTTGGATTTCTTTATTTCCACTCATTTCTACAGTAACTATTCCACCACTACTAAAAGTAAAGATAGTATTTTCAATATCTTTTTGGACTTTTTGGATTTCTTCTTGCATTTGTTTAATTTGACGAATTAAATTTGGGTTCATATATCTTACTCCTGTATTCCTATTTTTATTCCAAGTTCTCTTTCTATTTTCTCTTCAATAGAATCTTTTTGGTCTGTTTTAATTAGAGCTATTTGTCTAATTACATCTATAGGAATAGGAGATAAATCAATTTTAATATGTCCTAAACCTATCCTATCTTTTATTTCTCTTCTCCATATTTTATAATTATCTATAGGTACTACAATGTAATCTATAATATTTAAACCACTTTTAGTAGAAAGAAAATCAACAACTTCATTTCTAACATTTATATCCATTAATTCCTTACATAATTCTATACTAGCAGCAGCTCCTACTACAATCATATCATCTCCAATATTATACATATTATCAACTACTCTATCTCTATCAATTTCAACGCTATCGCAAAACTTTCTCACATTAGTATTAGATGATACTTTTCCTAGTTCTCTAACTATCTTACGAAGTTTGTTTTTGTTTTCATTTCTTACTCCCTCATTTATTGGGATTTTCAAACAATGATTATAAGCTCTTTCAATTTTATCATGTTTATATAAATCAAATATTTTTGGATCAATTATATCTTCTTTAACAGGTAAAACACCTCTTTTAACTTCTTCAATTGGTTTTATAGTCTCCTCTATTACTTTTTCTTCTTTAATAATAGTTTTTTGGAGTTCACCAAAATCTACTTTCGCATTAGTAGATACTTTTGGATCTAAATTAGGTTTATTTTCACTAACTACTTCTTCGTCAACTATCTTTTTACTTTTGATTTCTTGTAGTTTAGAAAATTTTAAACTAATATCATTTTCAATTTTTCTAAATCGTTCTTCATAATTATCATATTCATTTCGTTTCTTCATTTCTTCGCTAAATTCTTGTTTTGAAACATATTTATTAGTAATAAAATTATTAATCATCGATTCAATTAATGGAGTATCTATTTTAGTTTCATATTCAATATGTTCGCTAGAATTACTATTAACTTCTTTAACTTCATCTTTTAGTTGAGCCAGTTGTTTATTAATGTTATCTAAAGTTTTTCTATTATTTTCATTGACACTATCTATTCTATCATTAGTTTGTTGAATAATATCTAAAGTACTAGTGTTATCTACTTCAATACTAGTACTATTTATTTCTTTAGTATACGAACATATTTTTAATATAGTTACATCAAGCGAAGTTTTCGGTTGAATAACCTTTCTTATATTTACAATCAATTCACTCAAATTATTAAATATATAATTAAAAAATCCTTCATCAAAAACATTAGTTAAATTAGATTCTATTTTAGAATTAATTAGTTGTTTAAAGCCATTTATTAAAGCTTTAATAATCCTTTCATACTCTATTCCTTTTAATACAATTTCATCAATTAATTCTAAAGCTTTTTGAGAATCTTTATTAACCAATGATTTTAATAAATCATCAACTTGCTCATTTGATAAAGAACCTGTGATTAATCTTGCATCTTCACTTCTAATAGTGTCTTTGGATAAAACCAATAACTGTTCTAAATATGTTAATGCATTTCTCATCGCTCCTTCAGCAGCTTGAGCTACTATTATTAAAGCATCATCTTCATAACTTTTATTTTCTTTCATACATATATTTCTTAAATGTTTATATATATATTCATCAGTTAAGTTGTTAAATTCTATTCTCAAACATCTAGATAAAATTGTTGCAGGAATCTTATAAATTTCTGTTGTAGCTAAAATAAATATAATATGAGTTGGAGGTTCCTCTAAAACCTTCAAAAAGGCGTTAAATGCCTCTGTAGATAGCATATGTACTTCATCTATGATATAAATACGATATTTCGAATTAATCGGTAATAAATCGATTGTTTCGATTAAATCTCTAATATTTTTAACACCATTATTACTAGCTGCATCTATTTCAATTACATCAGTAAATACACCTTCTTTTATATCAATACAATTAGAACATTTATCACATACATCACTAACATATTCCTCACAATTTAATAATTTCGCAAACAATCTAGCAATACTAGTTTTACCTGTCCCTCTTGGACCACTAAATAAATAAGCATGTCCAACTTTGTTTAATTCAAAAGCTTTAGTTAATAATTTAACTGCTACTTCTTGCCCAACGACTTCACTAAACTTATTGGGTCGATATTCCCTGTACAATGCTCTTTTATTCAAATTTTCCCTCTTACTTAACATACTAAATATATTAATATGCTTTTTATATTATACAACTAAAATAATAATATTACAATTATCTTTTTATCATTTTCTTTTATATAACTTTCCTTGTACTTTCTAGTTCCTTTTTAATTCTACTTCTAACAACTACATGTTCTCTTCTAAATAGATACACTTTTCTTCATAGAATTCTATAAATCTTAAAACTTTTAATCTTCTATTACAATCAATATTACTAGTTCCTTTGGTATATGAACCAAAAAGAATAGCTTTATCAATTTAATAATCTATAAAAATAAAAATTAGTAATTTTTTTTAACTGATCTATTAAGTACACATATCCCTCCTATATTATTATACCAAAACTAATAATATTATAAACATAAAAAGTGATATAATAAATTGATATAAGAGACGAATTATTTTATATCAAATAAAGCTATATAAGTAACTGTTAACTATTATATGTTGTTTGATAACCATGTATAACTAAAGATGAGTAGAAAAATATAGTAAGAAAATACAAAAAAATAATAACACTGCTAGCATATGAAGATTAAGGAGAAATAAAATGAAAACAACAGTAAACCAAATAAAAAACAACCAAACTAAGTTCCTAAATAAGAATGTAACTATTCAAGGTTGGATTAAAACAAATAGAAACCAAAAAGTATTAGGTTTCATTTCTTTAAATGATGGTTCTTGTTTATCGAATATTCAAATAGTTTATGAAAATAATCTAATTAACTTTGAACAAGTATCTTCTTTTAGAACTGGTTGTGCTCTAACTGTTAGTGGGATATTAAAAATAACACCTAACGCTAAACAAAGTTTTGAGTTATTAGCAACTAGAGTAGTACTAGAAGGAGATTGTGATGAAGACTTTCCCATCCAACCCAAAAGACATACTAAAGAATTTTTAAGAGAAGTAACTTATCTAAGAGGCCGAACTAATCTATTTAATGCAGTATTTAGAGTAAGATCACTACTAGCTTATGCTATTCATGAATTTTTTAAAAAAGAAGATTTTGTTTATATACACACTCCAATTATAACAGCTAGTGATTGTGAGGGAGCTGGTGAGATGTTTCAAGTAACAAACTTAGATATATCTAATCCTCCAAGATTAGAAAACAAACAAATAGACTATACTAAAGATTTCTTTAATAAAAGAGTTAATCTGACAGTATCAGGTCAATTAGAAGTAGAACCCTTTGCATTGATATATAAAAAAGTATATACTTTTGGTCCCACTTTTAGGGCAGAAAACTCTAACACCCTAAAGCATGCAGCAGAATTTTGGATGATTGAACCAGAAATAGCCTTTGGTGGTATAAAAGAAGATATGAAATTAATAGAAAAATTATTAAAGTATGTTATTAAATATGTTTTAAATAATGCCAAAGAAGAAATGGATTTGTTTGATCAATATGTATATCCAGGTAAAATAAAACAATTAACAGATTTTATCGAATCAAAAATACAAATATGTGAATATAAAAATGCAATTCAAATAATAAATGAATCAAATAAAAATTTTGAGTATAAACTAGAGTATGGAAAAGACCTAGCTACTGAACATGAAAAGTATCTAACTGATGAGTATTACAAAGCTCCTGTATTCATAATAAATTGGCCAAAAGATATCAAATCATTCTATATGAAGCTAAACTCAGATAACAAAACTGTAGCAGCTGTTGATTTATTAGTTCCTGGTAGTGGAGAATTAGTCGGAGGAAGTGAAAGAGAAACTAATTATAAAAAATTAGTAAAGAGAATGAAACAATTAAATGTTCCAAAAGAAGACTTAGAATGGTATTTGAATCTAAGAAGATTTGGTGGAGTTAAACATGCAGGTTTTGGATTAGGATTTGAAAGATTAATCATGTATGTAACAGGAATAGATAATATCAGAGATGTAACACCTTATCCTAGAACTACTAAACAATTATTATAAAAAAAGTGAAGAACAATCCTTCACTTTCTTTTCTATAAATTAACTTAATAAAGGTAAAATAATCTCAGTTGTATCAAAACTAAACACAATACTACAATACAAAGTAGTTATCACTCCACTATCATATACAAAATCCACATTATAATCAACATATTTATAACTTATATATACATCAATACCATCAAATTCCATTGTTAGTTCAGAAATATAGAAATATTCTATATTTTCATCAAATTCATTATAATAAACATAATAATCTCCTTGAAGATAATAAACTCCATCTTCTTCAATAAATGTTCCATTTAATAAAATATTATATAAATTAAACAAACTTAACTCCTGATACATACTTGCCCAAGAAACTGATGAAGTATCAATATAATAAGTAGCTTCATCACTATATCGATAATAATGAGTATAATTATTGAAATCATGTCTTACACTAATAGACTCCCAGTACTCTCTAGATTCAATCCTAGATATTTCTTGAGCTTTATCATTATCTACCTTAAATAATCTATATTCATTAAAACTATCATAATAATGAACAGATTCATCAATTATTTCCACTTCCCAATAATTATCATACTCCATAGTAAAGTTACCTGTTAGGTCACTAATTTTATTAAAGAAATCATTTAGAAATACATTTCCTGTATCTGGTAAATCATTATAATCAAAACTAGCCTCTCCAAACACAAATGTTAAAGTATAAATCATATCATACTCATCAATAAGATCACCTATAGACTCATCATAAGCTTTTGCAAAAAACTTAATTTGTACAAATCCTGTAAATATTTCTACACTACATGATATACATACCCAGTCAAACCCATTATTATAAAATAAATATGAATATAAATCCATTTCATCAAAATAATTAATGTTACCATTATAATATACATTATTTTTTATTTCATTAAACAATTGTTCAGCAGGGAAAACAAAATAAAATGCATTTGTAGAGTGACTAACCCCCTCAAGGAAAAACTCAGTTGTATCATTTAAATAATCATATATGTATAAATTAGAATATCCTTTTCTAGCATCAAACATTATCTTTTTTTGTTCGTTTTGCAAATCAAATATAGAATAGTTACCATCAACTTGTACTAAATAATTACCACTCTCTGCCAACAAACCAACAGCTTCATAATCTATAAATACTATATAGTTATTTCTTAAATCTTCTAACCAGAAAAAGAACTCATCTAAATCTACTGGTGTTAACCCATGTGGAATATCAAATACTTCTTCTTGGTAACCACAAACTGTACATGTATAAATAGTAGAAATACTTCCAATAACTCCTGCATCCATTATATGAAATTCATAATCATAACGAAATTTACATTCTGTACAATAGTGATAGTGATAATACTCATCAGATTCCCAACCTACTCCAAAATCATGAGGAAGAGGAGCTCCACTATTAAAATAAAATTCACTAGATATCTCATTACATATTTCACATGAATACCAATATGTAGCAGCATTTAAACAAGATACTAAACTTTTTAAAGTATGTTCATTTTCTATTGTTTGGTTGAATATATGTTCATGAGGTGGATAAACATTAGTTTCTCCAAATATAATATAAATGGTTCCACTTTCAAAATCTGTAAACCCAGAATTTAAAGCTAAATAAAAATCAATAAATACCTCATTACCAAAAATGTATATAGATAATCGTTCTAATGTTCCTCTTTTTGGAACAGTTAAAATATCAGCTAAAACATATGTATCATCTTCATAAACAAATATTCCATTTACAATAGCGTATTTAAGTAGTTCATAATAATCAGACCCAAAGAATTTATACATAATATCTATTTCATTAAAAGTAAAAAATTCATCTAACTCACTTGTTCTATGCCAACCATCAACATTACCATCTTCAATATATTTATAGTAATACTCTGCAAAATAAGTTAAAAAACTTCCAGTATAAGTTTTATATAAAACATAAGAATTAACCCCATCAACATGATATTCATTGTGAGGTGAATAAAGTGTTAAAAACACAGAACTTAAAATATCTTCAACAATTGTATAATTACCAAATACATCACTCAGTTTAAATAATAATATATCTAACTCACTAGCTTCATATCCACATGTAGTACATCTATGTTCACTATCAAACTCATGTACTGCAAAATACATTTCATAATCACACACCTCACAAAAAGTCCAGTGATACAAATTATCATACCAATTATTTAAAATGCTATTTTTCCAATCACTTGGTATGTGTAAATAATAATAATCTACTGCCCCACATAGCATACACGCATGCCAATGATTATTAATTCCTTTTGTCCAAGAGTCACTAAAATCATGTTCTAACTTAGGTGTTTCTATATAGTATCTTTCCCCACATATACTACAATCATACCTATCTCTGCCAACAGTATTGCAAGTAGGTGCTATATCAACTCCAATAAAAATTAAATCATGCTCTTCATACTCTCCAGGTATATCACATATTATACATCTTTTATAATGTCCAAATTTATTAGATACCCAATCTCCACTAAAATCATGTTCATGATCTTCTATTTTTGCAAAGTTACATATAATACAAGTATATAAAATATCTCCATCACCAATTTCAACTCCTTTATCCCATGTATGTGGTTCATTTTCAGGATAATAAGTATTACACTCATAAATACACTCTCTACTATGAACAAAATCATTACTATACCACTGTCCATTAAAGTCATGATCAGCTAAATCTAATTCTTCATTATATATAAATCCACAAATATCACATTCTCTAATTCTTAATCCATTAACCATACAAGTTGAAGGAGTTAAACTAATTAAAGTAAATGAATGTTTTTCTTCCAAATGTCTTTGTCCACAACCATTTAAACATGGATAGTAATGATATTCATTATCAAATGAATACTCATCTCCAAATTCATGCCCCAGTGCAAGAACATCTTCATCTTCCATATACCCACAATAATTACACGTATAATAATTCTTTCCTTCAAGTTCACAAGTTGAAGGCCAATATCCACTACTAACTAATTCATGCTTTTCTTCATACCCCTTTTCTCCACATTCTAAGCACTCTATCCAGTGAGTAGTTTCATCATGTAAATAAGGTCCATCAAAATCATGAGGAGTTTTATCAAGTATAATAGTAATAACTGCTTCACATATTACACAACAATATCTTTCTTCACCATTAGTACTACAAGTAGGTTCTACTCTTGATACAAATTCCAAATCATGATCTTCAACATCACCTCTTTCTCCACATACATCACATTCATGATAGTGAATATCATCATCAAACAAATATTTTCCACTAAATATATGAGGAAGCATTGGCATTGTTAATAAATATGAATACTCACAAATATCACATTCATATATTTCTACTCCTTCTTTAGAACAAGTTGATAAAGTTTCACCAGTTTTAGTAAATTCATGCAACTCATTATCAATAATAGTTCCACATTCATATAAACATTCTTTAAAATGATAGTCACAATTAACAGACCAATTAATATCAAAATCATGATCTATCTTTGGTATAACTACATCCTTTTCAAATCCACAATATAAACATTTAAACTTATTAATTCCTTCAAAAATACAACTTGGAATTGCAACACCTACAAGTGAGTAATCATGATCATCCTCATTTCCCTTTTCCCCACAAAGATCACATATTTGCCAATGAGTTTCTTCATCATGTAAAATTTCAGATGGATAAATATGATCTAACTTTGGACTATTATCTTTAAATATATAACCACATACACTACATTCAGAAACTTTTTCGCCTTCTGAATTACATGTTGCTAAAGTTGTTGAAATCAATTCAAAATCATGTTCATTTGATATTGTATCACTACATAAAATACACACTTTCCAGTGACCTAAATGATTAGATTCCCAATCAGGATATAAATGTTCTAATTTGTCTATAACTTCTTCTTTTTCATATCCACAGGTCTTACATTCATAAACTTTTTTACCAGCAAAAACACATGTTGGTAAAAGTGTAGATACTAATTCAAAATCATGTTCTTCTTTTTCATCAATTTCATCACATGTACACTCTTTCCAGTGATGTATTTCATCAAAATACCAACCACTAAATTTGTGAGTATGTTCTAGTGGACGAAGTGTTTCTTCTTTAGTATACTTACAAATTGTACAAGTATATACCTTTGTTCCAGTAGAAGTTTCAGTTGGTTCTAAAGTAATTATTCCTGCATCAAAAACATGGATATCAAAATTAATCTTATCACTACATTCACATTCATTCCAATGATGAGTTTCATTAGTAACCCATTCTCCATATTCATGTTCTAACATAGGAACAAACATATCGTTATGATATCCACACATACAAAAATATCTATCTAAACCTAAAGTGTCACAAGTAGGAAGAGTAAGATTTTCCACATCAAATAAATGCTCTTCTTCAAAAGCTTTTTCATTACATATATTACATTCTTTCCAATGACCATCTTTATCAAATTTATACTCACCATATTCATGAGTATGTTCTATATATTTTTCATACCCACATATTGTACATATACTCTTTCCTTCAATCAATATTTCATCGCTTCCAAAAACATGTTCGCCATCTTCTAATTTTTCTTCACAATCTAAACAATATAACCAGTGGTTATTCTCATCATAATTCCAAGGTCCATTAGTATGTATATGTTCTTCTTCTTTTTCAAATCCACAAATCTCACAAACATATACTAAATTTTGTAATATAAAGGTGTGTTCTTCTTTTGAATTAATATCTTCACATATCCCACATATTCTCCAGTGGCAAACTTCATCATAAAACCAACCTTCATATTTATGTTCATGATCTAAAATAGGAATAGTTTCCTTTTTTTCACTCCCACAAACACTGCAAGTATAAGTTCTAATTCCAGTAGTATCTTGTGTTGGTTCTAAAGTAACTACTCCACCATCAAATGTATGATTTGCTAGATTAGTTTTATCTCCACACTCACATTCTTTCCAGTGCTGAGTTTCATTAAACTCCCAAGCTCCATACACATGAGTATGACCTAACATTGGAACAGTTTCTTCTTTACTATACTCACAAATTGTACATGTAAATGTTTTTATTCCAGTAGCAGTAAAAGTTGGTTCTAAAGTAACCACTCCCTCATCTAAAGTATGATAAGCTCCTTCAACCCTATCACCACATTGACATTCTTTCCAGTGGGTTTCGCTATTAAAAACCCAATCACCATAAGTATGCTTACGATGTCTATTACATCCAGCTACACCTAGCCCTAAACTTAGTACAATTAATAATACTAAGAAAACTTTAAAACTTTTACCTTTCATTTTTTACCTTCCTATCTTTATATTGGTAATGTAATACCAAATCCTTCAAAATTTATTATGACACTATAATATTGTATTTCATATAAATAGCAATCATCATATTCACCATTATAATCATGTTGACATCTTTCTAAATTAAAGTTAACTACAAAACTACTATCAACAAACTCCATAGTAAATATACTAATCCATTCTTTTTGGTACCAATTTTCAGAATCATAATATTCTAAGACATAATCATCTATTAAATAAAATATATCATCTATTTTTTCTATTGAGTAATTAAACAAAATATCTAATAATACATATAAAATAAAATCTTCAAAATATGTTTCCCCAATATACATTTCACTCAAAGGATCATCATCAGTTTCATAATCCATTTCAGTTTCAAGTTTCCAATAATTAGTAATATTTCCCATTTTATCATCATAAGTATATTGTATAATTGTAGTTAAACCATCAGACCAAATTCTATAATATTTAGGACAATCAAAAATTTTTTCTTCATAAATTGAATAATCCCAACTATCAGAAACATAATTATCACTATATTCACCCATAGTATAAATTTCAATAATTATTTGGCTTGGGGTATCTTTATTATAAAACAAATCAAAGAAATCATTTAAATCATCATCTTCTATTCTTGGTATATCTTCTTTACCAATAGTTGCTTCTCCAAATATAAGCATAGATGAAATAAAACGATCATAACTAGGATCATAACTAGTACCATAATCAAAATAACTACTTTGTTTGGCAGAAAATAAAACATATCCATCACAAATTTCTAACACAACATCTTCTAAATACTGATGTTCATCATCAATTATATTAACAAGTAATTTTCCAGTTGATTCATAATACTTACTACTACCTTCATAATTAATATCACTAATTATTCCACTAATATATCCATAAGTAAATACCTCTTCTAAAATAGGGTTAGTGTCATATTCATAATAATCTAGATAAAACCACCATTGGTAATAATAATAGTAATTATAATAAGCATTTATATATGAATCTAATCTAATATAATACATCACTTGATTCTCTATTACATCTTCTTTATACATATAATCACCATTAATTTCATAATAATGAAAACTGTTCCATATATATTCTCCTATCCTTAATTCATCTACATACATTATATAATTAGAGGTCAGATCTGTTATCCAAGAAAAAAATTCATCTAAGTCAACAGGAACAATATCACTCCCTTCTATTATAGCTTCACTTTTTGTATAAAAACAAACTAGACAAGTATATATTTTATAACTACCATCAATAACCCCTTCATCAAACTCATGACTTTCAACAACAGTTTTAGCTCCACATCTATAATTGCATTCATAATAGTGTCCAGTAAAATCACATGACCATTCTGATGAATAATTATGTTCAACTAATTCTCCATATTCAAAATAATCATCAATAATATGTTCGCATACACTACAAGTATAATAATAAGTAGCCTTATTATTACATGTTGCTATAGAACGCAGTGTATCCCAATTAACAACTTCTTCTAAACTATGTTCAGTTGGCAAACAAAATCTAGCAGTGTTAAAAGAAATGACATGAGATTCAAAATAGACATCTCCAAATGTATCTACTATTTGTATATCAATAAAGGTTGTATTTTCATCAATTACAGCTATTCCTAAATATGTAATCTTTATATCTGATAAAGTAGTTAGTACTTCTTTCAAAACATAATAAGAACCATCACAATCAAAATCCCCATACAATATTGCATATTTTATCGCTTGATATACATAATCTAAATAATAAACACAAGGTATATAACTATACTCATATAGAATAAATTCATCAGTTTTATCATATCTCTCCCAAATTTCAACCTTAGTTTCTGAAATATATCTATAATATGCTTCACTATAATATACTAAATTAAAGTCTAGATAATCAGTCCAAGAAAAATAAGATAAATTACCATCTAGTAAGTATATTCCATATGAAATAAAATCACCAAACTCATCAGAGTACTCACTATATAATCCAACCTCATAATTACCAAATCTATCCTCTATTTTAAAAATTATCTTCATTAATTCACTAACTTTATATTCACAAATAGTACAATCACCATCATCATCAAAATCATGGTCTTCTTCACCAGTTCCATATCCACAGATTAAACAAATTTTATTGTGAATATTAAAATCATATATCCATTTAAATTCATGTTCTTCACTATAAAAATGCTCATCACATACTATACATAACAACCAATGAAAATCATCATTATAATCAAAATCATCATATTCATGATTAATATAATCAACTATTAAAACTGTACAATATCCACAGTCATTACATTCAGCTTCTAACTCCCCTAAACTAATACAAGTAGCTTTCTTCTCATCAAGAATATTGAAATCATGAAATTCAATATAATTTATTTCCTCGCAATAATCACATTTTTTCCAGTGGGTTTCCTCATTATAAATCCATGTACTCCCAAACACATGAACATGATCCACCCTCTTTTCATATCTACAAATTTCACATGTATATAAATATTCATTATCATTAATTTTTATTCCATCATCAAATAGATGAAATCCTATAAACTCTATATCACCACAATCACATTCTTTATAATGTGTTTCTTCATCATATAAATAATCACCATATTTATGAACATGAACTAATTTTGGAATAACTTCTTCTTTTGTTTTATCACATGTATTACATGTAAGTAATATCAACCCTTCATCCTCTTCAGTAGGATTAAAAATAATAGTTCCTTCATCATATATATGCAAATTATTATCTATCTTTTCCCCACAAAAACACTCTTTATAGTGATGTGTATCATTGTATAAATAATCACCATAAACATGATCATGTTCTAAAATTGGAATTACTTCTTCCTTTTCAAATAAACAAATAATACAAGTATATACTTTTATTCCACTACTACTAATACTAGCCTCGAAGGCAATTTCTCCATTATTAAATATATGATTTCCAACTTCTCCATATTCTTTACATACCTCACATATTTTCCAATGGAAATTTTCATCAAAATCAAAAATATTATAAGTATGCTTTTTATGTTTTCTACACGAAAACAATATTAAACTTAAAGATAATACTAAACTAATTACTATTATATTTTTTATTAATTTATTCATCAAATAGGCACCTTAGGTAATTCAATATCTACATCACCATAATTTATAACAATATAATAATGATGATTTAAACGAAACTCATTTTCATTATAATCATGATTAATTTCGCTTCTGTAATACTCAAAAATAATACAATCCTCATCAAATAATATACTAATTGAATGATAATAATTCTTTTGGAACCAATCAATTCCATTATCAAAAAGACTTATTACAATTTCATCTTCATATAAATATATATT
>Ga0123353_10004067_pt1 | contig 18735 bp, 12 predicted proteins | sample TergutLab28metaG_3_FD_92763 | JGI IMG/M metagenome (GOLD analysis project Ga0123353, IMG submission 92763) | Labiotermes labralis P3 segment gut microbial communities from Petit-Saut dam, French Guiana - Lab288 P3 | ecosystem: Host-associated > Arthropoda: Insects > Digestive system > Gut ... | reverse complement strand
TTAGTTCCAGCCGAAGTAACTGTGAATGCAGGGCACATTGCAGGTTTACAGCGATGTTAGCTTTGTTTTACACAATGTAGCCGCCATGTCTTTCATTCCTTTCGGCAAGTGAGAGAGAGAGGCGTCTATCCTTGAAGACTGGGAGACAGACCACGTAAATTAGGTGAGAGGTAACACATATAAATAATTTCAAATCATTTTGAGAAAATTATGTGTATTGCTTATATATATATATTTATATTGCATCTATTAACAATTATCTGTTCTACTGATTATCTTCCAAACAGAATAAATATACGTTTCTAAATATGAGGACAAACCATAAAAATCGTCGCGCGTATTCAGACACTTTGAGCAACACTTTTTGCCCCACACAGACAGACAGACAGTTCATGCCATTGAGAAATTGATAAAAGGGCAACTCTATTTTATCGCTGAAGAAACTAATATTTTTTCGAGGAAAAGCTAAATAAGGAAAGAGGAAATAAACTCAAAGAGCAGAGATATCGAAAGCATAAACAGTCTCAATAGTTCAGGTCTACAAGTTAAGATAATGCAGAGAAAGAAGTAAATAAAAACAGACATTCATAATCAAGAGACAGCTGAAGATTCTGAAACTAAACGCTGTGAGTGGTGGGAAAACTATGTGCAAACAATGACGGAAGATGACTGGATCGAATGTGTGAGCTGCAGAAATTGGCTGCGCGAGTTCTGTTCCCCATACAAAGAAAAGTGCATCGATTGCGGTATAAATTTACGGCGAGAGAGAAAAACAACGACAGAAAGGATCTTGGAAATTTAGTTCATTGTAATTTAGATTCTTCGAGGTCATTTGATTCAGATATTGTGCACTTATGATATATTTTCTATTCTAATGTTTGTATTGTTTCATTACTTTGAGCAAAGTTCAACAGTTTTCATTTACTTAGCTTGCTTCTTGAATTCAAAGGAAATTTTCAATGAGTGGCATCTCTCCCTACATAGCGGCGTCTATTCGTGACGAAAAGCTGTGTACTTGCCAGTAGAGACATCGTAAAGACAACTTTTTTGTCGCCCTGTATCTCGAGGGCATTCCTTTCTCAGATATTTTGCATAACGCTTGGTAAAGTAAAAACCTTAAATATATCAACTCTGAATTTTCAGCTATTCTAAAGTTTTCATACTGAGTTACAGCGAAAGTTACAAAAAGTGTGGCGTCTCTCCCGGAATTACCCTATATTGCTTGTCTTGTTTGCTATTATGTTAATTTGTTGAAAGACAGCGTCGTACATAATATGAAAGAGAAGTCAGGAATTCTTCCATACTGGAAAGGAAAATATAAGCGAAACTGTACACAAAGATTGCTGTGTTTTGGGATTTGGCGCCTTCTGTTCGTAGAAATCTTATTCATAGTCATCGTCCTTGTTTATGGAGGCAGCAGGAACGTCTGAAACGTCGGAACTCTCTACGAGGTTGAACAGCGTCCATGCATAATATCAGACTCCATATTGTCTCTTGGCAGTCACACGCACACACTCAAATACACAAGCATAACTGCATAAAGCAATAAAAACTGAGTCATAATTTCTAATCCTTAAAAAAAGCAACCCACTGCTCAGATTGTAGAATGTTTCTTAAGCCTGCTAGGATTTCTTATAAATTGTTTTTAATGATAGTGTCATACAGCAACAAAATGAGTAAGCGATGGCGCAGATGGTTGAGGCACTGAGTTACAAGCCGGAAGGTCGCGGGTTGGATTTCCAATGGGGTCATTGGGATTTTTCATTAACGTAATCATTCCGGCAACAGTATATCCCTGGAGACGACTCAGCCTCTAAAAGAAATTAGTACAAGGTGTAACTCCTGAGAGGTAAAAGCGGCCGGTGGGTTTAGGGCTGAATAAGTTACCACCTCCATGTGCCGACTGTCTAGAAACTCTTGGAGTCTCAACCTCCTGGAGCCCTAGAGCTCCTATCGAGGCATTTAAAGCCCCAAGTAGGAAGTTTGAAGGAGAAATGCCTACTAAGTTGGTACAAGTTGGTAAAAGGCTGTAGTGTGTGTTAGAGTGTAATATGAATTTCTCTCTACTGAATATGTCCACGACATTTAAGTTCCATCGGTTAAACATTAACCAAACAACAATAAATTTTGTAACCATGCATAATTTATTGCAGATGTTACGTGATAGAACATGTCAGTTGAGGACTCTGTTAAATGAGCCCACAGTCAATATTGCTGATGTCAGAATTCTGTACTGATCGCCACAGATCAGCAGTCATCCGTACTCAGAGTTAGGATAATGAAATGCTCTCTGTGACAATGCAGCTATAAATGCATTGTCACAGTTTACTGGATTCACGCTTTACTTGTTTGTTGGATCAGAGTACGTTGTGAAATATGTTGTATGTAATTAAACGCCAAGGCCGCGTGTTGGTCACGTAATTTAAGTTTATTCCAGACTTTATAATAATCTCTGTACTGTCATGAAATTCTGAGGCATTATGTTGGTCAGGTTATTTAAGTTTATTCCAGAACAAAAGCTAAATTACATTTTAAAAAAGCTAAAGCCATGTGCTGTTTAGGCGATTTTTAATTTGTTCAAATCTAATATTAATCACGATATTAATTTATATTTTTTCGACGTGCAACAGCCCCTAGAGGGTCAGTACCTCCTGATTATCGAGACCTTACGATCACACTCAGAAACACAAAAATCGTTAGGACTACCCTGTATAAATGATCAGCCAAATGCAGAAACCTCTACCTGACAACATACAACAATCGTTAGAGACAGAAATGCATTCCTCCGGCGGGAATCGAACTCCCAATCCCAGCAAGCAAGTGGTCACAGACCCACACCTTAAAGCGCTCTGCAACTGGTATCGGCACACATTATCTAGCATATTAAAAACAGTTAAGCACCTGACTAAATTCATGCATATGTTTTACAAGATAATTTCTGGAGAATCTGATGGTCGTTGAGTTAGATTTTTCCTACCTATTGTTGATACATACGATGAGATCATGCAGGGGTTAATACGTGGGTAAAGTGTTGTTTTGAGTACCTGAAGGAGAGGATTACGTGTGAAATATGGTCGTAAATTGAGGAATAATATTGATAATGACATTCCAGAAAAAGGACTTGAGAACGTAGAAACGTCACCTAGCTCACGACTGGATCCAGCAATGAATCTTTGTTTTCCACAGAAGGCAGAAAATACCTTGTTTTGCTTTATTTCCCAAGAATGGTCTTGATAATTTCAGTCAATTACTCCTTTAGTCTTCTTATTAATTTTGTACTGAAGACAGGCTTTCGTTGGCTTCCCATTTTACTTCATCTACAGACTTTGACATCAGGTCAAATTAAAATAACTCATGAGGGATGTAGCTAATATGAGGAGTTAGTGTCTGGAACATTGTGGCTTACAGGTATTGCAAGGATTGGTTTTGTACGTAGAAGTTAACAGCGTAGAGATCTGAGGTTGTGGTAAATTAGCGTGAAATATGACAACATTGATCAGATTTCTGTTGTTAGATATTTGGACGAGTGGTGGATAAAATGGAGTTGCTGTGGTTTAGATTGGTTTGTGAACATGTAGCTCTCCGGAGATGGAAATATGGCTGTTCCGTCAGTTGCCTTCGGCGGGGCAAAACAGACGGAAACGAAACGTACGTTTTGAAGGTGGATGGAAGGGGGAAGTGAGATTGGACGAAAAGCAGGAAATCTCGTTGCGTGAATGATGGGGATGGGCCCATTTCCCTTATCTGTTGGCTGACTGGCGTTTGCTTTTCATAGAAAATCTATACTTGTATACAGTGCGTCGAAATTCTTTAACATCAGATGGCGTATATTATTATAATGATTTCGCAAGTACAGTATTTAAACATACATTTTAATTGGATTTATTTACATTTTGGATTGTAGACACATTAAACAAATTAAACAAATCAAATAAATACGGCAGAAACATAACTGTGGTGTTGATTTTCGCTCAAGCAATCAATAAATTTCTGGTAAACTTAAGTTTCATTTTCGCGTTGACGACAAACATCCACAAGTCCATGTCCAGAGTGAGAAAAGGCCAGTCCACATGGTTTGTGTTCTTCACTTAATATCGTACTCCATCTAGGCTACGTTCCTCCGTTTGGTCTTTTCCCTAAACTTTCCCGAACAAAACTCATTATATGTTTCTCACAACGCTCATGCGTGCTACCAACCCCGCCAATCTTGTTCTCACTGATGTCACAATAAAGCAACACTTGTTTAATAAGAGGAATTATGGACCTCCTCTTACACATTTCTCTCCTTCTCCTTCCTTGACATGAACGTATGAAGGGACATACCAAATTACGCTGCCAGTTGCGACATTTTAACCGTCCATTTAAAGATTAATGCACAATTCTACGAATATTACAAAATATTATTTTGATAAAAAGTAATTGTAATGGATAACACGCATAAAGAATTGTTAAAATAAATTATTTTATTTGAAAATAAATATTTTTGGAACGTGGGGCCCCAAGTTTAATAAATAATGCAACTGTGTAATATATTTATAGTAAATGCTACAAATTAGTTCATAATTGTGTTAGACGCAACTGTTGTTGGTATTACTATTAGATCATGAGAGTTCATTGTAACATATTTCCATCCTCATTTACGTCATCTTCTGAGTCACAATATACGTAAAATAAATACATCTCAATCTATCAACATACAAATAAAGACCCTTAATTGAAATTTATTTTATATGTAATGTGGGCCTGAATGTGACCTAAATTTGGGTCGAAACATGTTGACATATACTCTAAAAACCCAATAGCAATATTAATAAACATTTGTGTGAAAGGCAATTACATACTAATTGTAATACAATAGAACACAACAGGACGTCTAAGGTAAAAATTGTCTAATTAATTAATATTAGCCTAAAAATGGTTCACTAGAGAACCAAAATTTGTCGCTGAATATAAATTTCGCAATTAATGCAGATTGTTGTGTCGACTACATTTTTCAGTGCTTTTATTTACTAAACTTCGTGAACGGGTGATAAAATTTAATCACATATGAAACTAAGCAGTTGATAAATCCAAGCACCCTTATTTTCAGTTTATGAGGCAGCGTGAAATCAGCTACGTTTCCCTGGCTCCTCCACAATGACAACAAAGTGAAGGCCAAGTAGACAGTGAGTCACAAATTGTGGTCCCAAATAGATATATACGAATTCCTGATGAGATATGGATATGGAGTGTCGAAGTAGTGATTATAATCAAGGAAAGTCATGTAACGAAAGTAGACAGCGTTGTTACTTGCGTCACCGTGTCCACCGCATAAACTGCCCTATGAACTCAGGCCTCTGCGGTTAGAAGTCGTCGACTAATGACCCCAACCTTATCGTATATTCCAACTTTGTCCACCTCAATAAAATGAATTTAAAGAGAAAAATTTCATATATTCTTATGAAAAAACTTTAGTTTTAATATAGAAAAAAGGGCTAAATTTTCCAACTCATGATATAATGGCAAGCTAGGAGCAAGTATTGATTTTATAGATCCGATCACATAGATTTTCGTATCGTTTTGTACCTACAAACTACGAACAGCATTACAAAGTTATTTTATAGAGATTAATTCTAATTCCGTGTCTCCTCGTTCCATTTCACGTCACATCCGCTAGTTACGTCGTTTTCACTGCTTTCTGTAGAGTTTCTCATCTCCACGGAAGTATCGAATTGAAAATTACAAACACGATATTCATTTTCTTCTCAACATGAACCGCCTGTAGCGTTGTCTCCCATCTTCTTCTTTTTTCTACATCTCTTTGTAGCTTTTATCTATGCATCTGGTGAAAAACAGGGTTCGAGTACAGGGGGACAAATTCCTGCAGACGTAACTAACAGAAGATGTGTCATGCTACGACATTAGGTGCTTCAAGTGAGAGCTCGTATATTTACCGTTGACTGTATTTAAGAAATTTGAATCTCATTGCCGTCGATGAGTATTGTATTTAAAAGATATTTCTTTTTAAATTTTGGAAGAAAAAAGGTAAGAATTCTAATGGCCCTTATCAGTGAAAACACATGTAATGTATTATATTTATATAGTTAGTATTTCTATCACATTTAAAATTGGAAACTGTGTTTCTTCGGAAAGTAAATTGTATTTTTAGATTATTTCCAAACTTCGCTCTGCTGTCCTTCCAGTAAGTGTAGCATGAAGGTGCAAAAGTGTTTGTAGGAGTGGGGGAATAATATTGACAACGAAAATTCAGAAATCAGCGGAACAAAATTTCTTATAATGTTACCTTTCGCACTACAAAACCTCTTTCAATAGGACGGGGATCGAACCCGATCCTGCATGGTGAGATTCCGGCGACTAATCGCCTGATGAATGAGATGACCTTGAAGAATGAAATTTAATTAAATTGTGTGTAAGTGATAAGTTCCAATATCATACAGGAAAAAAAATCCTTCTCTCTTTGTAGAGACTACTCAGTTAATGTCGTCTAGGGAACGGTTAGGAGCTCATTGTGATAATAATACACAAGAGGAAGATAGACACATACTTATGGGAAAAGTGCAGTTTTTTAATGTTGCAGTAGGTAGCAGTAGGCTTTAAACGGTTTACATTAAGGATAAAACTAGTTCCATAGTACGAAGAATTTGGTAAAATCATTTCCCTGGTGATGAGGGCATAGATGGCCTTGAAACATATTTTTACTCGTCTTTCAGCCACTTGACGCAGTTGCCAGCTGGTGAAGATGTTATTGAACTCAGTCACCGTGAAAGCTTTAAACTGTATTGCAAATAATCTGATGGAATTACCTTGTATTCTAGCTTCCATGAACACATAGGACGTTAATAGTAAATGGTCCTGCCAACTTGGAACTTGCACTTGGAACTAGTTACAGCTAGCAAGCTGTTTACGACAGACGCCGAAGTGAACCAAGATGTACTCGTAACCTCCTGGCTACTGACGGTTGACACCGGTTGCTTTTTGCTGGGTTAAGAGCCTTGGTTTCAAGATGGGATATATATATATATATATAAGAGGTGACTACTCAGAAGTCCGATATGTACCATCTTCTACCCATGTGCCATGTGTATGTCGCAGTCAGACTAAAGTTCTCGACATCTGAGTGGTCATTAGCTGATTTTAGAAACTCCTTGATTATAATGAATTTGTTTACATAAAATATAATTTAGACAAAAAGTGTGCCCAAATTAGGTGCTTATGAATGTACTGATCCTACATTTGTCTCATAAGACGTTACGAAATACAAAAACGTGTCAGTTTTTTGAGTTGCTATGAAATAATTTCCAAATTTACGCCAGCTCTAAAAACTTTAAAATTGTAATAATTTCTTCGTGTTTATGTTTTTCTAGCGGGTTGCGTTTTGCGACGCCAGCTTACAATGGCTTGCATTATTTTTATGTCTCCCTTCATCACATTCTCTTTCAGCGAAACTTAATGGGAATGGACAGAACGTGATTTTAAAGTGTTGCACTTAGTCGATCGCTGTGTTCATAAATCTATGTAATAATGGTGTGATTTTAAATACGGAAGTGTTTATTCGGTGCATTTATGAGTCACGTGATTTTCGTAATCATTCGTACAGTTGTGCAAGCACGAATATGTGAAATATTTTGAGAATGAGCACGCTTCAAACGTTGTGGATATTTTCAAGTTTCTGTGGATGTTGTACTTCAAATTTATATCTCGAAATCTAGGAAAAGGGAAAATAGCTTTCATTTAATTTTATTACGTCTGAAGTTACTTGCTCTTAAATCCTGCACGTTTTAATGATTCCTCTCTGATCTGCAGATAAAAGATGAATATTTTGTTGGTATAATATTGCTTCACTTAGGTGAACGACTGACAGGCAACGACACAATGTCGCCAGAAAGAGCTTTAATATTATGGACAGCAACGTACAGAATGAATATAAAAACTACTCTCTATTCCAAAGAGAAAATAGAAATTTACATCTCACCTTAATGAATTTCTGACCCCGGCGAGGGGTCGTGTTTGCGTGTCTGGTGCAGTGCGCAGGATTGCTGACTGTAGGAGTATCACTGACCTGGTATTTGTAGGAGCTCAGACAGTTGTACTGAAACATACAAACTGCAAATATCAAGCAACTGAAGTATCTTGTAACGAGCGAGTGCACTGTGCGAATGCTTTTAGGACGACTTGCAGCAATTTGTCAGTTACCATGAAATTTGTCGCTTGTTGTTCCAGCTCGTTTCTACAGGGATCATCTTCTGGTCTGCTGACATTAGTGTACACATCCTCGTAAGGAATGTGGAAAACGACGTGGCGTTAATAAATCCATAGTAAGCACCAAATAAACAACGAAAATATCTTGCGTTTTGTACTTTAATTTTATAAAGATTAATAAGGTTACCTACGAAAGTATTCATACACTTATTTATTAATTATATGAAAGAGATTTGAACAATTCTAAACTTATTAACAAAACGATTTTACTTCAGCTTTTTGGAATCACAAAACACGCTGGTAAATTCCTAAATGGAATATTAAACAACTCTCTTAAACATTCAACTTTCTACTAAGCATACTTTTAAAAAATTACTATGAATTATTAATCAGGGATGTCACGTTGTTTCATCCGTACACAGTTTCCTTTCTAGACTTTAAAATCTAATTATTTATTAATTATTATACTGTTTGTCGCAGGGGCTGTTCGTCCATAAAGGCTGCATCCCTTCCAATAGTTCAGAGACAAATGATACCAAAAAACTCAATACAAGTTCTCGTTAGGAAATTCATCTTTTAAAATAATAGAAATAAGTGATTTGAAAATCAAATAGTCGCGACGGACTCTTTCCAAGTGCTGTGAAAAGCGAGCGGTCTCTGCCCTGTCCGTAGGTTGCGTGGGTCAGCGTATGTAGACTGAGTGTTGGGAAGACAGCGGCAGTTACTTCGCGGTCCGGGCTGCATGTACTGCAGCACAGAGAAGGTTTAAAGGAGAACTTCTCATATCTACCTTTTCTAACGATTCAAAAGCTCGAATTGTGTTAACCATTTAACCCAGCCGTTTCTAGAAACGTATTTATAAGTGTTTTAATGTCATTATTTGCAATTTTAAGAAAAACATAAACAATAACTGTACGTATAATAAGCATTAAAAAAGCATAAATTATTTTCAATTCATTCTTGCCGAGAGACTGGAATTAAGGATTTATATTGTGCAAAACCTGATTTAATTCTTTCACAGTCATAATTAAGCAGCATACAAACTTATACGAGAAATTCAACCCTTCTTTTATGATACGCTCAAGTGGCTGTGGGGCTTGTTCAAAGAAAGGTCTTATTAAGTTCTCTCATTAATAACGTAATAACTCCAGCTCCAGACCTAAGATCAGAAAGTCCCAGAAACCGCCACTGTTCTAGACGTGTCTATATTCTAAGCGACAGCTGCAGAGGGATGTACAGAGCCAGTATGTGGGGATGGAATATAGGGATATACAGTGTCGTCACAATTCATATAAGAGGGAAGCGAGGAATTGGTTTCTATCGCGTATACCGGGCAAATACTGAGAACTAGTATAATTGATATAAGAAGGAGCTAATGAACGATAACCTTCCAACAAAATAAAAGCTATCAACATCACCTTCACATTTGAGCGACTCTGACCTGCTTTTATTTGGTCGTGGCGACAATTTTCCCATCCACTGCGACGACTGTACTTTTGTTTCAACATCGTATCTGTACACCCAAGTTTCATCACCTGTTATGACATTTTTCAGAACGTTTTCAGCAGCATTCCGACAATCAAACAGCTCCTGACTGACTGACTGACTGTGACAAGGTTCTGTTTTAGTTCCTCTGTCAGCAGACGCGGCACAAATTTTGCGGCAACACGACGCATCATCAGTCGGTCAAAATCAGGTGGCACGAACTTTTACAGATTCCTAATTCTTCGGAAACTTCACGGACAGGTAGGGGACGATTTTGACGAATCACAGCAAGCACTTTCTCAACTTGGACTTGGAAGGCCTTCCAGTTTTGGGGGTCGTCTTCATTGAACCTTCTGCCCGATTTGAAACGCTGACGCTGGTACCACTCGTGACATTGCGTACGGCTGAAAGAATCCTGTCAATAAGCCTGTTGCGACATCTGAAAAGACTCCGTAAAAGTTTTTCCTAATTTGAAACAGAATTTGACGCAAACTTTTGCTCCTCAAGATTCTTCATTTCTCAACTTGCAAAAAATCGTCAAGGGCACTAAACACACACTCATTTAAGCGCGCATAACTCGATAACTAATTGACGTAGCGTGATGCTGCTAGTGTCAGATATAAGCTTCTAGTCCCCGCTGCACAACGCCACCATCGCGAATGTGCTGCGCGCGCTTGCTGGCTCGCTATTTCACAAGTTCTGTTTCTTTATGGACTGCCTACGTATTTATGATCTACTTTCGGAAGTGTCCAAGTCTCAACGCCATAAAAACCTATGCTCAACATGTAAGAGCGTATTAGTGTCTTCCTTAAATTTCAATCCAATTTGTTCATGAAAAGTGCCTTCTTTCTGTTGAATGCTGCTTTTGCCAAGGCAATCCTTTATTTAATTTCACGCTTACATTTTTCATCATTTGTTATCATGCTTCCCAAATAGTTGTGAGGATTATACAGACACAGAAGAACCTTTAATTCATGCTTTGTATGACCAATAAAGCACGGAACAAAGACTGGGAAGATGTAGCTTTTATCACAGGCAGGTACAGAGGGAGCTGTTATAAACTGCCTTCTGGTGACGTCTTTGTACCATCAGTACTGATAATACAGACGCTTCAGTACTTACCTGTTACAGAGGCTAAATACGCATCTTTCTACCAGTTCGTTGTACAGTAAATTCTAACTCATCGCAGTATTCACCAGGTATACGCGGTTAAAAATAAATGCGTGGGAAAAGAATTTGCCACACCCCGAAGAACTTATATAGATATGGATAGAAGCGTGCGGTTCAGTAATCTGTTAACCGCCGTGGAAACTGACAGCATCAGCTGCCCCAACACTGTGTGCATGTTTAATGTTAAAAATGTACGCCTTTTAACCAACATTTGGGTGTGACGTTATCGATATTCTTCCGCTTTCACGTCACCCTTTTTCTCGTAAGAAGTCTGCGTAAGGAGATTTTGCCAAGGAAAAAGGCTGTGGGAACTATTCTGTTAATCGAGATACCTACTTTCCTGTCACGGTTGTGCGCAGGTCTACATAATTTCATATTTGACTCGCCCTCTCACACATTTCACTGTTTCCTTAGCTGAATAGGCTCATTCATGCCTGATGTTATACTAGTTTATACACACCCCTACATGTACCTGTAATATGTTATATAGAATTCCAAGTACGTGCTTTTTGCACTTGCGACATAATTGCGTCAATATTTCCTGTTGTAATGGACATACAACCACCTTCATATCAACTTGTTTGGTGAGTTTAGCTACATCTACACCTTCAGGTGTTCCAGTTATAGTCACTAAGTATACACCATGTAGACACCTCTATAACCACATGTTATCCTATACTGTCTAAATAGACGCCCCAGTTCACATCTGTTGCAGTGGCCTCCATATTTGCCTCTCATACGGACCCCATAGACGCCTGCAGACCTGCATGCGAAGTTGGTTGTGTAGATACCTTCATTACTGCTTGTCGTTTTTGGTTACGCATTTATAATCATAAATTTCTGTGGCATTTACTACGTAGATTTCTTCATTTTTGCCTGTTAACTGGCTACCCAGACGTTTCCGCATATTCCTTGTATGTTAGCGACTTCGACCCTTCGACACCTACCTGTTATGATGACAATAAACGCGACTCATACCTTCCCCCTCTGTTGGCTAAATGCTCTCCTCTGTAAATGCTAATTCGCTGAATATGGACATTAACGTACATGTCTCGTATATGCTGTGTAGACGCCTGAATACCCTCCTTTTATATTGGTTATTAGACATTCCTGTTGAATTAGCTACTTACACACTTACTTGCTGTCTTCCATATTCGCTACATACTTCACTCTCCGTAATTTCCTGTTGTGGTGGCTACAGTCGCCCTCACAGCCTCCTGTTATGTTTCATGTATAGACTCCTCTACACCTGCTTATTGTTAGGCGCGTTCGAAAATTCGCGAAGAGCGAATATTAGCTTCTTTATTTCTGTCCTTCCGTCCCACCTGTCCGCATGGAACAACTCAGTTCCCACTAAAAGAATTTTCACTCAAATTGATATTTGAGTAGTTTTCGAAAACACTGTACAGAAATTCCAAGTTTCATTTAAATCAGAGAAGAATAACAGGTACTTTGCATGAAGACCAATATACATTTCGATCATATCTCGCTCAATTATTCTTACAATGAGACTTTTTCAGACAGAAAATGTAGAGGAAATCAAAACACACATATCGCGTTTGAAAACGTTATTTCGAAAATCGAGCCGTTTATGAGATAATGTGGAAAATTACTGTAGAGCAAAGCAGGCCACATATGACGATATGGCGCATAAGCATTGCATGCTGGCCGCCTAAGTCTAAACACACACTCACTCACAATATGTAATATTATTGCTTTTCCACTGCAAACAAAACGTGTCTCCGTGTTGCGTTATACGTACAGTGCCTGTCTGGAATTCCATTCGCAACTTCAGTTGTCTCTTGTTTGCTGAGAATCTGAAAATCTTCCCTACATTAGGAATGTTGGAGACTGTAAAACCCTGCAGACCGACATTGACTGTGTTCAGAAGTGGTGCTCGGACGATGACATGAAATCAACATAGGCAAAACCACATCTGTATACTTTCCTCGCAAGGCAAACAGTATTGTCTTTACATACAAATTAGGTCATAAACACACTGCCTAAAAGTCTTGGGGGTGTTTTAGGCACTAGATCCATTTTCGTAATCATATAGGCCATTTGCGCGAGGCTTAAAATTTTAGGGCTCATTGGTTCCATTACCTTCTCTTATTCTACCCATGACACTTTATTTATTATTGTGCCCTTCAATGTGCATTTTTAGCCTTCAATTCTGTTTTATCGGCCGCTTCTTCTAACATGGAAATCTAAATATAAATCTAAAATAACCAGAGACCGCTCTATATTCACTGCTACTTATGGCGATGAGGCCAGTCCTTCAGCCAGATGTGTTACTGCTGATAATACTATCTTTGGAAAAGTGGTATTTTCATGAATTATGAATTTATGAAAATATGCACTGAATGGAAAGCTTCAAGTAGATTTTTTTAATCATCATGGCATCTCGCTAAAGAATACAAATAAATTATTTATTTAAAATTCATTGCATATCTACTGTGTATCATACTGTTCATACAATTAAATATTTTATGTTCTCTTTGTATATTAATTCTTCTATTTTTTTAAAGTTTTTTTTAGTTATTATCCTCAACAACTGTAATTTAATCAGTTTGTATATTTGTATTTTATCTCCTTTTGTATTTTCTCTTTGCAATACAGACGGAATAAAAATTAAGCTGCAATACGTCCATTTAGTTACTAAACTTGTCGGTATGGATGTAGTTCTATGTTCAGTATAACATCCACTTATGGCCAAAGAATGTTTTTGTAATTATACATGAATATAGCTAATACAATGTGACTGTGTACAGTAGTTGTCCAGTAGCCAAGATGATTAAATAACGGCATACAATGTAATGAGTATAGAGGTGACCCAGAATTTAATTTGAATGCCTTGAGATAGTTCTTTAACCCCAAATTTATTTCATCCTGAGCCATTTCATTAAGTTCACGACATCAAGTCATTCCTAAAATATGTATTTTAATGGCCATTTTATGTCATCAAATTATGACAATTCTCTTCAAACTAGATTTTCTGGTACGTTATCACGGATTCCACGTTTTGCTCATTGATACACATAAAAAAGTAATTATATAATTACTAACATTGCCAATGTATAATACATGAAAATATATATGGAGAAGTGGAATTAACATGAATATAACAAATGAAATTAGGATGACAGGTGAAGTTGAGTAATGGGGAGGTGACCACCTGAAATATTAAAATCGACCAAATTTAAAATGACCAATGCTTGTAAGCAACGTAATTCTAACAGACGTAATATCAGGGGTATTCTCAGAATGGTTGAAGTGTTCAGGTATGTAGGTACTAATTACACTAGGAGCACTTTAGAAGACGAAAATAAGAAATCTCATGTGTTATTTTAGCAATGATTTTTATTACCAAATATATTCAACACTATGTTTTATGGCGTCTGTACAATAAGACATACGGATGGGCCTCTATTAAGTAAAAACCCAATCTTCATATTCCTGGTGTTTGTAACCATATAAAAGAATTAGTCAATTTTCTGTTCCAAAAATCACTATCTCCTTGTTGTTTATTTCAAAGAATATATGTGAAGGAATATAAAATAAATCATCAAAAGAACTAATGTTCGGTTTAGTTGCGGCATACATGAGGACACAGAAGCACGTTTTAGGTTGTTTTTAAGTGCAACATTAAAACAATGTGTTGGGATTTGAAACAAAAATAAATTTTATGCAACAAATTCAAAACCCACAAATAAATTAACTTGCTACTTCATTATTTTGATTTATACATATCAACTCTTAACTCATATTAAAATTTTGTGTAATATAAACGTGAAAATATAATTTCATTTGAAACAATTTAACCTTAAATTAATTAAGAAGAAATCTGAAGTTCAATGCACTGACAAGTATCAAAGGTTGCAATCCCACAACTTTAATGTCACTTAAATATATATTATCAAACAATTTCCTGTGTTCCCTTTATAAATATGATACATCGTCGTCTATTTACATGTATCATTATTATTATTATTATTATTATTATTAAGGGGTTTGTGCTTGTTTAGTATGATTGGAAGTATGAATTTCTGCACATGCAAATACTATTAAATTCAGTTAATCACTTTACGTTCCAAACATAATCAATACTAACCACGAACTCGTCCAGCGTCCTCTAAGAACCATAAACATCTAAAAACAATTATTGCTGATCGTTTGGTAACTGTTTAGTGCTTACTGACGTCATTTTCTTGCAGTTCCTTCGAAACATTTATGTATAATTTCCATTTTATTTTGTAACAGAATTCCAGTACAAGTGTCGCTTGCCGGCACAAGTTAGTAAAATTCAGACACGTGCATACATAATGTACTGATAATTATATTGTGTTCTTTGGGACATGAACCTGTACTTATTTGTTACCCTCCAACAGACTGTTGTTATACAGCGGATCCAAACTGTTTTATAACACTCTGTCTTTAATTGAACAGTAATGAATACAAACGAAACTAAAGGTCATCATTACCACTAATTTCTCCCAGCCACTATTTATTTGCTGAAACCCGATGGTGCTATTCTGTTTAAAATCGTTACAGTTATTATATATGCCACATGGACATTCATTTGTTTTCTGAATTATTCATCGTTATAGTGCTCTTGCAAATAAGTTCAGACCTTTCCATCATAGCATGCTACTGTACAGAAAAGACTAAAAAATAAGTTTGGCATTCAGAGGGCCGTGTATTGTGATATATTCTTATAATAAAAGCCAACAAGATGCACTATTTCTCAACTTCCATCCCGACCTCGCTAGCAGACAGTCAACATAACTAGTATGACAAATACCAGTTGCTGTGAATACAGTATTAATTCTCCTGATGATGGACAGTATGTCAGTTCGAAACATGTAGAGTTCTTTACCAAAAAAATGTTGAGAAATAGTGCATCTTGTTGGTTTTTATCATAAGAACTAAAAAATAACAAATTCACTTCACTAAATAATTGAACCGTAATTATTAACCCATCCAAGTCACTTCGTAAGGTAACAAACAACATAATTATCAGCAGATATAGTAAACATGTGAATGCGCAAAATCTGTAAGTTTAATTTTATTTTCTTTCAGAGCAGTAATATTTTTTGTTTTACTGGTAAAGTAATATGATGTTATTAGCAAATATGTCTAATTTTCTTAAATCACTAACAAGCGACCTTTGCAGGTAGGGAACTGTAATTACATTCCTGTCCAAAACTATGCCCTAAGGATTTTTTAAAAAGAAAATGTTCTCGATATGAGGTACTTATTCTTGTGAAGAATAGTTTCTACACTTTTTACACAATTTATTGTGCAAATTTAATTATTTTTGTGCAAATATTATCCTGCATTTCCATATTCATATAAAATATTGCAGTAATCCAGGTAACGAAATATATTTCTTGCGTCCTTATGCTATCAGTTCGATGTATATTTCCTTGATAAGGACTCATGTGCAGCGATGATATTTGTCCATTGTCGTCTGCGTAAATTTTACAAGCATAAAACCATACGTCAAAAAAGTCGTACTATTTAGCTGAAATGTTAAATTCGACATAAATACATTAAGCTCTTAGGGAATAGTTTTGGAAAAGCAGCTTTTCTTTAAGAAACATGCTGCAGGCAATGTAGAGGAGAAGAGGAATTTTTCTGTTCACAGTTGTGTTCATGATAAAAAGTTATTAATTTTTAACTTTTATTAAAAATAAATGAAGAATTTTAGCCGTTCAGTCGCCATTAGTTACTTACAAACTATTAACCCCTATAATAACACGCCAATTGTACTGTACCTTGCATATTAAAGATCAGTTATCTTTAAGTGAGATGGATCTACTTCTGTGGATAAATCACATCACATGTCACAAGGAGAACAAGACTTGTATTCTACTGTATGTTGCTAATCTGTGAAGATGCAGATACGGTTCCTCATGACTATATGTAGATAAAATACATAAACTGACATAACGACAGTACTAAAAGTAGCTTTCTTTATTATCAACCGTTCGATCCGTAGCGTTAATAAGAATTACCCTGTTTGCTTTTGAAACGAATACCAACCACACACTGATTCAGAAATAAAGAATGACATATCGTGTAATTATAATGGAAATAAGTTAAAATAATAGAGTGGTAGTGTCATTATATATCTTAACTTTAACTACTTGGCATAAGTTCACAATCTCTGATGTTGAAAATATTGAAAGAGGAGAGATGGTTTCATACTTCTAAAGTACTGAATTATTACCCAGTAAGACCAAGCAATTCCATAACCTGCAAAATGACAAAATTTAAAAAGGATATCTAAGTTCACCAGTCATCACTAGGTCCGAATTTTGCTTTCAATAAAGAAGTCTGCCCTTCGTCTTTAAAGGGTTAAACAAAAAAGTACTTATTAATATCACCGAGGAAATTAATAAAATATATTATTCTAATTCCAATTTCTAGGCACTTTAAAACAATATTTAATTTAATTGAGTAATTTTAAAAGAAGACAATTTTTAAATTATAGTTGAAGCTGAAATTAAAACAGATTATAATAATTTCTCAAATTGCTCCAACAGCAAAAAAGAAATATTGATAATGGAAGAATGGTCTAAGTCGATAGACTTACATAGTCCTGCCATATATATATATATATATATGATAAGATTAATTCATATTCATTTTATTAAATTAGGTTCCTTTTCCTTTAAATATTATTTACCAATTTCCAACTTGGTGTTGTGAAAAACTTTGTGCTTTAGTATCATGAAGACAATGTGTTTTCGTATTATTCGTAAAGGAAACTTGCAAATTATTTATAATTTCAGCTAGTTACACAGAAGGAACTTAAGACACCTAACCAAAGATTTATGATTTTGTCTAAGTGTATAAGAAGCCGCTATTTACAACCTACTGGAGTGAGTTCAGATTAACCTTTTGACGCCTAATGTCAACTATAGTGGTCGTACCGCACCGCTAACCTCTAAAGTTGCATTTTATATATTTATTCAACAAATATATGTACTGAATATTTTAAATATGGTATATACTCTCCGTTTCTTCTCTTCAAAATGCAGTTTGTTTCATAATTCTAAAGTATTTGGTTCCTGTATTATTCACATTTTATATAGAGGATGTGCTAAAATTAAAAAAAAATAATTCCGGCGCCAAAAGGTTAAATCTGGGTAAATTTAAAAAAGAAGCTTCAAATTTTCATACGATAAAAAAACGGTAAGGATAATGATCCGTAAATATTGAATATTGAATGTAATAAAATTTTGGTACTTCAATAAGGCTGCAAAGCCATCACAAGCTTAAGCAAAAGCATGTGACACCTTTGTACTGAAGAATCAGCTTTATCTTCTTTTCTGTTAAGAAAATTTAGGAGTTTTAAGTACTTTTTCTTAATCAGCTTCAAAGTACCACATACATTTACCAACATTCGAAAGACACTACTTTAGTGGAGGTTTTAAAATCTGCTGGTAAAATAAATACGTGAGGCAGCAACATTTATGTGAAAAAAAGTCTCCAAAGTAATGGCCCTTGATTCATTATTACATAAACTATCGAACAGAAAGCAATCAAAGTTATTATCTCCAAAAAGTAATATGTATTTTGCCTCAATTAAGCGTACTCATTAGTGCCGTTCCATATCATTTTGAAAAATTATGTTTACATACTTATAAAATAATGTGCAGCGGACGCAACAGAGGAAAGTTTTAGAAGAAAAGCCAAATTTAAAAATAACATCTTAACTTTTCATTTTTAACAAAATAATTTCTTTTAATATTATTTTGTTTAAACATTTTATTAGTAAGCTGGCTTCAGTGCCTCTATATACAGAAAATCCCAGAAATAGCCAATAGTCGGAAGGTCCAGCCCGAGTCGAATTTTACGCAAGTCGGTATTTAG
>Ga0123353_10004065_pt1 | contig 18738 bp, 13 predicted proteins | sample TergutLab28metaG_3_FD_92763 | JGI IMG/M metagenome (GOLD analysis project Ga0123353, IMG submission 92763) | Labiotermes labralis P3 segment gut microbial communities from Petit-Saut dam, French Guiana - Lab288 P3 | ecosystem: Host-associated > Arthropoda: Insects > Digestive system > Gut ... | reverse complement strand
GTAGCGGAACTCCGAAAACATGTAGATTCTCTCATTATTATTAAAAATCAAAATATTATCAAATATTATAATGATGAAGAGTTAGATAAAGCTTTTGGATATGCCGACGATGTTCTTAAGAACGCAGTGAAATGTATTGCAGAATTAATTACCGTGAATTTAGAACAAAATATTGATTTTAACGATATTAGCTCTATCATGAGAAACAGTGGTGCCGCCATGCTCGGTATTGCCGAAGCAAGCGGTGAAAACAGAATTGGTGAAGTGATTGAAGGTGTGTTAAGATGTCCATTGCTCACAGAAGAACATATCTCAAACGCCAGAAACTTCCTCTTCAGCATCACTTATGGCTCGGAACAAAAATTGCGTATCTTTGAATTAGAAAAACTTACCGATAAATTTGAAGAACTGAAAAGCAAAAATTCTCACGTTATTTGGGGAAGAAGTGAAGACCCCGCACTGGGGAACAAAATCAAATTGTCGGTGATTATTTCAAAATATGATACTGCTGATAATAAGATATTTGAAGCAGTCGTACCCATTGAAAATATCTATGAAGGAGATAAACAGTTAGATACACAAATTATAGATAAAGGTACAACATTTAGATCCTCTTCATCACCTGAAAATATGAAACCCATTGTTATTGATGAATCTGTTAGAGAGGTACCCGACTTTGGATTTCTTGATAAAATAGAAATCCAAAATTCAAGACAAATGGTTGCAGAGCCGGTTTTTACCCCGTCATCTGATGGATACAGCACCGGTCCGCAAAGAATTAGAAGTACATACGAGCCAAAGTATGAAGACGATAACCAGTTTTCGTTCTTAGTGGACGTTCCGGCAATTCAACGACTACGTCAGGAAAACAAAGCAGATTTTCAGGAGAAAGCAATCCAAAGCAATAGTACTTCATCTTTTAGAATAGAAGATGATCTTCATGATTTTTTTAATAATTTGCCTGATTAATAACCTGTTATTGTTAGATTTTCATTCTAAATATTAGCGTTTTAAGTATATGAAAAAACGAAAACCACGACAGAATTTTGAGGAAACAAAAAATGCCATTGGCTATGTTTCGCGTAAAGAAACTTCGCAAAATGATTACGACAGAATAGGTTTTATGTCAGGATTGGAAGTACACCAACAGTTGCTTACTAAAAGAAAACTGTTTTGTCGCTGTCCTGCCGGAATCTATCAAAGACCTGATGAGTTTGATGCGGAGTTGATCCGCCACATGCGCCCAACTTTGTCGGAATTAGGCGAATACGACGGCACCGCGCTGATGGAATTTCGTACTAAGAAAGAGATTGTTTACCGCATTGCCAATACGACTGCTTGTACGTATGATGTAGACGACACGCCACCTTTTCCTATTGATAGAGAGGCGTTAGATATTGCGCTTGAAATTGCTTTGACTTCCAAGATGAATATTGTAGGAGAGGTGCACATTACTCGCAAACAGTATTTAGATGGCTCTATCCCTACCGGTTTTCAACGTACGGCTATTGTGGGTATTGGCGGCGAAATCCCGTTGAAACACAAAAAGGTGCGTCTTATCCAACTTAGTGTGGAGGAGGATTCCTGCCGCGAAGTTTCTGACATCGGACACCAACGCATTTACCGCACCGACCGCCTGGGTATGCCGCTCATTGAAACGGTTACTTATCCCGACATGAAAAACCCCGATGAGGTGAAAGAAGCATGTGATTATATCCGCTTTTTGAACCGTAGCACCGGAAAAGTGCGCACGGGGATCGGCGCAGGACGCGAAGATGTGAACGTGAGCTGTGCCGGAGGAACCCGCGTGGAAATAAAAGGAGTATCTCGAACAAAATGGATACCCGAACTTACCCACGTGGAAGCGTTTCGGCAATGGGCGCTGTTAGCCATTCGTGAAGAACTGAAAAAACGTATATCCAAAGAAGATTGGAAAATACAAATGATAGAATTAGACCCCAAAGATTTCCATTTCTATTATACGCCTATACAACAAGCTATTGAAAGAAATGAAAAACTGTATGCGGTAAATTTGCCCAAATTCAGAGGGTTGCTCTCCCATTTCACACAACCCGCAAAACCGTTCTACGACGAGTTTACCAACCGTTTGAAAGTAATTGCCTGTATAGAAAAACCAAATATGGCAACAAGCGAAGATGTGGACGATGTAATCAGCAGCAATGTTTTTGAAAAGATTCAAGAGTTGTTTAAAGCCAGCGAAGAAGATGCTCAAATTATTTTCTGGTCGCCTGAAGAAGATGTGAAAACAGCTTTGGAAACTATAGAAGAGAGGGCACTTATGACTTTTGACGGAGTACCGAACGAGACACGAAAGTCGTTTGCAGATGGAACAACCATCTTTGAGCGCGTCCTGCCGGGTGCCGACAGAATGTACCCCGATACGGACTCTGCCCCCATTCCGCTTGCCTCTTCACATATTGAAAAACTTCGCCAAAATATTCCCGACGAAGTAGTGGAGCGTTACGCACAACTGACTCAATGGGAGGTGCCGCAAGATTGTTTTAACTACCTCTTTACCCATAATTATTTCCCACTTATCAAACAAATTGTAGATGAGTTGCAAATAAATCCAAAATTTGCCGGCGCTTTCTTTGGGCATAAACTGAAACATTTGCACGGGCAGCATCAACAAATAAAGTTTCAACTGCAACACATTTACGAACTGTTTGCGTTTTTGCAACAAGAAAAAATAGATTTTGCTATTTCATACAAGATGTTGAAACAAATGTTTTTACATCCGAAAATGGATTTTGATTCTATACTTTCCGTATTAAAATTCAAGAAACTGGATATGCAGGAAGTAGAGGCGCGGATTCCCTATTTGAGTGAAAAATTTGCCCCCTGCAGGAAAGATACTAACGCACAAGATAAAATAAACGCCCTGATGGGACAGTTGCGTACTATTAGCGAAGGGAATGTGAATCTGGCAGAGTTAGCTCAAAAAATTAGCGGACACATTTTTTAATATTTTTGTCGGTCAATATTTAACAACCGATATGGCTTTACAGGAAGCATTTGAAAAACAAGGCAATTGGCTATTTAGGAAAAGAAGTTTTCTTCCTCTTCTCATTGTTATCGTAGGGGGCGGCCGGTATATTTTTTTGTTGTATCATGAAACCGTCGCCGTTCATTATTGGTGGGTTGATTTTCTTTTTTTGTGCGTAGGCTTTTTTGGATTGGGAATCAGGATATTAACGGTTGGTTTTACCCCCAAAGGTACCAGCGGGAGAAATACCGGTGCAGGTCAGATTGCAGAGCAGTTGAACACAGCTGGAATATACTCCTTAGTGAGACATCCGCTCTATTTAGGAAACTTTTTTATGTGGATAGCACCTGTACTGATATTAACAGATCCTTGGTTTACATTGTTTTTCTGTGCTTTTTACTGGCTCTATTATGAAAGAATTATGTATGCAGAAGAGCAGTTTTTAAGAAAAAAATTTGGAGATATTTATTTAGATTGGGCGAACAAAACCCCCGCATTTTTCCCAAAATTCTCGCTATATAAAAAATCAGATTTTCAATTTTCTTTCAAAAATGTACTCAAACGTGAATATAATGGTTTCTTTGGGCTGGTTTTCACTATGACTGCATTCCGGCTTGTTGGTTTTGCAGTAAGCACACAACAACTCTACTTAGACATGCCTTGGATTATTATATCTTTCATAGCATTTGTTGTTTTCTCTGTACTAAAAATGCTAAAAAAATTCACCAAAATATTAAATGTTGAAGGTCGGTGAAACCTTACCACGCCCATTTTACAAAGTTTCAAGAAATTTGTTATATTCGCCGCCGAAAATTCATTAACATAAAACCTTAATAGTATGAACAATCAATTATTTCACTTCAAACAACCGCTCAACGAGCCTATCAATTCTTATGCACCAGGAACACCCGAACGCGCCGCTTTACAAGCCGAATTGGAAAGACAATACAACCAAGTAATAGAGATACCCCTGATTATTGGAGGAAAAGAAGTTAAAACCGGTAAAATGGGTCAGGTGGTTATGCCCACCGAACATAAACACGTGCTGGCAAATTACCATCAAGTTACTGAAAAAGAAGTTAAAATGGCAATTGATGCAGCCATGGCAGCCAAAAAACAGTGGGAAGAGATGCCCTGGATTGAACGCGCTTCTATTATGATGAAAGCTGCTGAACTTCTCTCAAAAAAATATCGCTATCTAATCGGTGCTGCTACTATGTTGGGGCAGGGCAAAAGTCCATTCCAAGCCGAAATAGATACACCTTGCGAAGCTATTGATTTTATGCGCTTTAATGCATATTTTGCTTCACTTATCTACGCCCAACAACCCGTTTCTGATAATTCTGTGATTAATAGAATGGAATACAGACCATTAGAAGGTTTTGTGTATGCTATCACTCCTTTTAACTTCACGGCAATTGCTGCAAACTTAAATATTGCTCCGGTATTAATGGGTAATGTAACTATTTGGAAACCTGCTACTACCGCTATTTTGTCCAACTATTATTTAATGTTGTTGTATAAAGAAGCCGGTATTCCTGATGGGGTTATTAATTTCTTACCCGGAAGCGGCAGTATTATCAGTAATGTTGTTTTCAATTCTCCCGACTTTGCCGGCGTACATTTCACCGGAAGTACGGAAGTTTTCAATGCGTTTTGGAAAACTATCGGCAATAATATCAACAACTATAAAACTTATCCAAAAATTGTGGGTGAAACCGGTGGAAAAGACTTTATTTTTGCACACCATTCTGCAGATGCGCGCGAATTGGCAGTAGCACTCCTACGTGGCGCTTTCGAGTATCAAGGACAGAAGTGTTCGGCTGCATCACGCGCCTATATCCCCAAATCGCTGTGGAACGAAACACTTAACCACTTGAAAGATATGATGCAAACAGTGAAAATGGGTTGTGTTCGCAACTGCTCTAATTTCATCAATGCTGTGATTGATGAGAAAGCTTTCGATAATATTACCGGTTATATTGACAGGGCTAAGGTCTCTCCTAATGCTGAAATTGTGCTGGGTGGTGATTATGATAAATCGGTGGGATATTTTATTAACCCCACTGTTATCTTAGCAAAAACACCTGATTATGAGTCTATGGTAGATGAAATTTTTGGACCCGTTTTAACAGTTTATGTTTACGAAGATGTTCTATATGAAGAAACATTGAAGTTGTGCGATGAGACCTCTGCTTATGCGCTTACAGGCTCTATTTTTGCCAGAGATCGCTACGCATTAAATTTTGCAATGAACACGTTGCGTTATTCAGCGGGTAACTTCTATCTTAACGACAAGTGTACGGGTGCGGTTGTAGGCAACCAACCGTTTGGCGGTGCTCGTGCTTCCGGTACAAACGATAAAGCCGGCAGTGAATTGAACCTGTATAGATGGATTAGCCCCAGAACAATTAAGGAAACTCTTGTTCCTCCGGTAAATTACGGATATCCATTCTTAGGATAGATGACACACAAAGCAGGTTTTGTAAACATTATCGGCAATCCTAACGTAGGTAAAAGTACGCTCATGAACCACTTGGTGGGAGAGCGTTTGTCTATTATCACAGCTAAAGCACAAACCACACGCCACCGAATAAAAGGGATTGTAAACGGCGACGATTATCAAATTGTATATTCCGATTTGCCCGGAATTTTAACTCCAGCTTATAAAATGCAGGAATATATGATGCGTTTTGTAAATGAATCGCTGAAAGATGCTGATATTATTCTGTATGTCATTGAATGTGGAGAAAATAATTTTCATCAAGAGATTATTGAAAAATTGCAGCAAATAACTATTCCTATACTGTTAGTAATTAATAAGACAGACAGAGCCGGGGAAGATGTGGTGGCTTCAACAAAAATAAATTGGCAAGCCATGCTACCTAAAGCTGAAACAATTGAGATATCGGCTCTAACAGGGAGGCACGTAAATCTGTTATTAGAAAAGATTATCACTTTGCTACCGGAATCTCCGCCTTTTTTCCCTAAAGATGAACTTACCGACCGCCCTCTGCGCTTTTTTATCTCTGAAATAATTCGTGAAAAGATATTGTTGTTATATAAAAAAGAGATTCCTTACAGTGTAGAAGTAGTGATTGAAAGTTATAAGGAGATGGAAGATATGGTGCATATCGGGGCAATGCTTTACTGTGAAAGAGATAGTCAAAAAGGGATTATTATTGGGAAACAGGGAGTTGCTATCAAGCAATTGGGAATTGAAGCCCGACATGCAATTGAGGACTTTCTAGAAAAACATGTTTTCTTGGATATTTCTGTTAAAGTACTCAAAGATTGGCGAAATCAAGATTTGGTAATGAAGCGGTTTGGGTATTTTCAGAGTTAATTTTTTGTTATATATAAAACAAGTATTAACGAGATTATTTTCATGTGCAAACCTGTTTTTTTATTGAATAAAAAAACGATATTCGCATTTGTTTTTTTATAGCGTTTGTTTTTATTAAAGTACATAATGGATAAGGCTGATAAACAGTATCTTAGAATAAGTGAGGCCGCTGAAATGTTTGGTGTAAAAACCTCATTACTGCGTTCTTGGGAGAATAAATTTGAACTTTTAAAGCCTTTCAAAAACAAAAAAGGAACAAGGTTCTTTACACAAAAGGATATTGAAATCATTCGTACCCTATTATATCTCACAAAAGAAAAAGGCTATACCTTACAAGGTGCAGAAGATGAAATCCGAGCCAATTTCGGCAAAGCAGTTACGCAAGCAGATGTGGTTTGGAAATTGAATACTGTTAAAGAATTTCTATTGGAAATTAAAAATAACTTACAATGAATCCTATAAAGATGGTTGACCTAAAAGGTCAATATGAAAAAATTCAAAAAGAAATAGATGAGAATATTTTACAAGTTATTGAAAATACTGCTTTTATAAATGGCCCTAAAGTTAAAGAATTTCAAATCCATTTAGAAAACTATTTGAATGTTAAACACGTGATTCCCTGTGCAAACGGTACCGATGCGCTACAAGTTTCCTTAATGGCACTCGGACTTAAAGCCGGCGATGAGGTGATTACTTCTCCCTTTACATTTATCGCTACGGCAGAAGTAGTTGGACTGCTCGGAATAACTTGCAAATTTGTTGATGTTGAATGGAATACCTTTAATCTCGATATTACCCAATTAGAAAAATCAATAACTCCTAAGACAAAAGCAATTATTCCTGTGCACCTCTTCGGGCAAAGCTGCCAAATGGAAGAAATTATGCACCTCGCAAAAAAACATGCACTTTTTGTGATAGAAGATACTTGTCAAGCTATTGGAGCTGATTTTATCTTCAAAAGCGGAGAAAAACAGAAAGTAGGAGCTATCGGCGATATAGGCTGTACCTCTTTTTTCCCTTCCAAAAACTTGGGCTGCTATGGAGACGGTGGCGCAATTTTTACCAATGATGATGACCTTGCATGGAAACTAAGAGGTATCTGCAACCACGGCATGTTTAAACAGTATCACCATGAATTATTAGGGGTTAATTCAAGATTAGATTCAATTCAGGCTGCAGTTTTAGATATTAAGTTGCAATATTTAGATGAATATAATACAGCACGCAGAAAAGCTGCCGAATTTTACAACAAAATGTTTGAGAATCACCCAAATCTTGAAATCCCCGCTATCTCTACTTTCAGTACGCATGTTTTTCATCAATATACGCTAAAATTAAGAGATATTAATCGTGAAAAACTCATCGAAAAAATGAAAGAAGCCGGAATCCCTGTGATGATCTACTACCCTATTCCTTTGCATTTGCAAAAAGCATTTGAATATTTAGGATACAAAACAGGAGATTTTCCTGTTTCGGAAAAATTGTGCGACACTGTTATTTCCCTACCCATCCACACCGAACTAACAGAAGAACAACAAGAATTTATAGGCGAAAAACTACTGAATTAATGATGAAATGATAAAAATAACCAACATAGAAAAAAGTTACGGATATTTGAAAGTTCTCAAAAGTATTGATTTAGAAATTCCCGAAGGAAAAGTAATCACTATTTGCGGGGCTTCCGGCGCAGGAAAATCCACCTTATTGCACATTATAGGAACATTAGACAAACCGGATAAAGGAGAGCTCTATTTTGATAACACTTCTATTTTTGAACTCAATGATGAAAAGTTATCTCTTTTTAGAAATAAAAACATTGGCTTTGTGTTTCAGTTTCATCATTTATTGCCCGAATTTACAGCTGTGGAAAATGTGGCGTTGCCGGCAATGATTGCAGGAATGCCGAAAAATAAAGCAATAAATAAAGCCCAAGAGATGTTACAAATTATGCAACTTTCTGAGCGTTTTTCGCATAAGCCTGCGCAGTTATCCGGCGGAGAACAACAACGCGTAGCGGTTGCAAGGGCACTCATCAACAACCCGAAAATAGTGCTGGCTGACGAGCCCTCCGGAAATTTGGATACCGAGCATGCGAAAAACTTACACCAACTTTTTTTCGATTTACGAGATAAATTCCAAAAAACTTTTGTCATTGTTACACATAATGAAGACCTTGCAAAACTTTCTGATAGAAAGATTATGATTTGCGATGGAAAAATATAAACAATATGAAAATTGGACTCATTGGTTGCGGATACTTTGGAAAAATTCACGCCAAATGTATAAAAGAAGTAGAAAATTTTGATTTATTCGGCATTTATGACACTTCTTCGGAAGTGACGCAAGAAATAGCTAAACAATTCGGTACTACTGCATATTTTAATTTACAAGCACTGATTGAAGATTGCGATGTGGTGGATATTGTTGCAAATACCACTGCTCATTTCGAATTGGCTAAACAAGCTATTGTTTTAGGAAAACATTGTTTTATAGAAAAACCTATAACTGCTACAGTTGAAGAAGCAGAAGAGTTGGTAAGACTTGCTCGTAAACATAATGTTATAGTTCAAGTCGGGCATGTGGAAAGATACAATCCTGCTTTTATTGCTGCTATACCACATCTTACTAAACCGCTCCTAATAGAAACAAATCGCTTATGTAATTTTAATCTACGCGGAGCCGATGTATCTGTAGTTCACGACCTCATGATCCATGATATAGATTTAGTGTTGTCTATTATGAAAAGTAAAGTTGTTGATATTCAAGCGACTGGCTATAAATACCTAACTGACTCTTTAGATTTTGCAAATGCAAGACTCTTTTTTGCACATGGCGGAACTGCCCATATTACTGCAAGTAGGATTTCCAACCAACCTATACGAAAAATGTGCATTTACCAACCTGAAAATTACATCACTGCAAATTTTCAAGATAAAAAAGTAGAAAAAACGGAGTTTAAAAACAACCGGTCAAATATTATGGATATTTATGTAATAGAACACAATGCTATTGTGGAAGAACTGTCAGATTTTCTCCAATCTATTCAACAAAATAGAGCACCGAAAGTTACTATAATGGACGGATTAAATGCTTTAAATATTGCAGATAAAATTGTTAAGGAAATATTTCGGCAAAAATGTATTAAGGTAAAATAATAGTGCACAATAGACGTTTTTTTAGTATGAAAAACTGCTACATTTTCATCTTTTTATTCATAATTTCCAACTTAATTTTTTCATGTGGTCCTGATATTACTCCCGCCTATCTCATAATAACCGAAGAAGATTTTTCAGATTGTTTAGATGTTTCTGTTTTTAATATCACTCATGATCAAAATTATGACCCAAAAGAATTAAATGCAATTAAGCAACAAAATTTTAGCGACGTTCTAGTTAGTTTAAATGGGACAGAATTGGGATATTGGAAACTTCCGTGCACAATTCCTTTATTACCCAATTATTCCGGTGAAAATAATATTAGAGTAATTCCTTGTGTAAGATCACCACACTTTACTGTAACAACACTCCAATATCTTTTTGTAGATCCTATAGAACAGTTTATGGAATTGAACAAAGAAGGTGAATATAAATTAAGTCCTTTCTCTTTAAAGTATGTACCCACAGTTAGTTTTCCTGTACTTGAAGTTTTTGAGCAAAGTACTGATTTTAAACCACGCACTTCTGAGCACCCTGCAACAATTGAAATTATTGATGATGATAAATTACTTAAAAAAATTGGTAAAATTTCTATAATAGATACGGCTGTTTTTTTTGATGTGGTAAGTTCATTTTTCCCTTTGCTTGGAGGAAGAGAAAGGCAGTTTTGGGAAATATCGTATAAATCTATAAATGGACAAATAAATATTCATCTCGGATTTGAAGGATCGCTTGTATATCTAAATGATTTTTTTGCTGATGTAGCTGTACTCCCTTCAACAGAAGGTGTTTGGAAAAAAGTATATATTGATATTTCAGATATTGTAAGTAAGGCAACTTCAACAGCACCTCTATTATCTACTCGTTTAAGAATGACTGGGCTTAAAGATATAGAAGATATCAAAGCTGAATTCTACTTTGAAAATATTAAATTGATTACGATGTATGCTCCTAATTTGTAATTGCATAGCATGAATAAAACTAAAAAACTCTTTTTCTATTTTCTTTTTGATATTCTATCTGCAATTTTTACATGGGTTATCTTTTTTATATATCGAAAATACAATGTTGACCATTCTGTTTTTGAGCATTTTACAACTTCGATTCTTCATGACTCAATATTTTATTTTGGAATAGTTGCTTTGCCCATTTATTGGTGCTTATTGCATATTTTTACAGGTGCATATACCAATCCTTTTAGAAAATCTCGCCTTAAAGAATTGGAAATTACCATCATCACTGTTTTCTTCGGAACCCTGATATTCTTCTTTGCTTTTATTCTAGATGATATTGTAAATCGTCCTTTCGACTATGTTAAATACTTTGCAATATTGCTCTTTCTCCAATTCTTTCTAACCTATATCCCCCGTGTTCTTATTACTACCGTTACGATTAACAAAATCAGCAGTGGAAAAATTGGGTTTAAAACATTAATAATTGGGAGCGACATCGTTGCGTTGACTGTTTATCAAAATATTATCAAACAAACTCCTTATGTTGAAAAATATATTTTAGGATATATTCAAGTGCCTGAAGAACAAGATGAATCAATAGCAGTAAAACTTCCTTGTTTGGGTACACTTTCCGATTTAATTTCTATTGTAAAAGATCATCAAATTAAAGAATTAGTAATTGCCGTTCAAAATGGAAAACGCAAACTCATAGAAACAATTATTTATTCTATTGGCGATAATCGTGATTTAATGCTCAAAATTATTCCACAATCACAAGATTTTTTAATAGGAAATGTTAAAATTTCGGCAATTCTGCAAGAGCCTCTTATTTCCGTATCAACAAGTGATTTGCCTGTTTGGCATCAATTTATTAAGAGATTTATGGATGTTACTTTCTCCATATTTGCTATAATTATATTACTTCCTCTCTATATTTTCTGCATCATTGGCATAAAATTATCCTCTAAAGGTTCCATTTTCTATTTGCAAGAAAGAATTGGTCAAAACAGTAAACCATTCCAAATCATAAAATTTCGTTCTATGGTAGCAAATGCGGAAACAGGAACGCCACAACTTTCAAGTAAAGATGATCCTCGAATCACTAAATTCGGGCACTTCATGCGCAAAACACGTATGGATGAAATCCCTCAATTTATCAATGTTCTCATGGGCAATATGTCATTAGTAGGTCCTAGACCGGAACGTCAATATTACATAGACCAGATTGTTAAAGTTGCCCCACATTACAAATTGTTGCTTAAAGTTAAACCCGGAATGACCTCTTGGGGGCAAGTGAAATTCGGCTACGCAGAAAATATTGACGAAATGGTAGAACGTTTAAAATGGGATATTCTTTATTTAGACAATATGTCCCTACAGACAGATATTAAGATATTAATATACACCGTATTAATTGTTTTAAAAGGCTCTGGAAAATAATGCCCTGTTTTTTTCAAGAAGATTTATCTCAAAACTCATTCACACTTTCTTCGGAGGAAACGAAGCATATTGCAAAATCTATGCGTTTGAAAGAGGGTGATATTATTTGGATTACCGATGGCAAAGGAACATTGGCTAAATCCTCATTAACAAATATTAATAAAGATAGCTGCGTGGTTGAAGTGTTGGAACAGACATATTTTGATAAAGCCTCTCAGAAACAGTTGCACCTTGCCATAGCTCCTACTAAAAACCCCGACAGAATGGAATGGTTGGTGGAAAAAGCAGTAGAGATAGGTGTGTCGCAAATCTCTTTCATTATTTGCGACAGATCGGAAAGAAAACACGTGGATTTGAATCGCTTAAATAGAATTGCAATTGCTGCTTTAAAGCAATCAAAGGGAACCTGGCTGCCGGAATTAAGTTCATTCTCTTTGCTTCAATTTATGAAAGAAGTGAATACTGTTATGGCATCTAAATTTATTGCATATTGTGATGATAAAGAGAAAGCTATATGTATTTCAGATATAAAATACAGCTACAAAGATGCCATTTTTTTGATTGGACCCGAAGGCGACTTTACTCCTCAAGAACTTCTTACTGCTAAGGCATATGGGTTTCAAAATATCTCTTTAGGAAACAAAATATTGCGCACAGAAACTGCCGCACTTTTTGTAACCTGTTGCTTTGCCGTAAATAGAGAGCATCTTTAATCTACCTGCTAAAAATCTAACCCTATAGAAAACATCAACATTCCGTTTTTTTTGTAGATCTGCATGTTTTCTAATCCCCAGGCGTAATCCAAGCGCAAAAAGTAACCGAACAGTGAAGCGCGCAGTCCCATTCCAAAACCTTGCACCCAAGGGTCAACCTGACGATTAATTTTAATAGTAAAGTTAGCGTCGTGAATCCATCTAGTATATAAGCAGTTGTCGGGAGAATAAGGGGTTATGCCTGTCCACGCGGTGCCTATTTCACCGAAAATTAGAAATTGTAAAGAGTTTAGCAGTTTGTTAGTCGCTTGTCTTCCGGCGATTAGCTGTACAAAAGGTACGCGCAGCTCCGAGGTTAGCAACAAAAATGATGTGCCGTTTCTTATGTTTTGCTCAAAGCCTCGCATGTTAGTCGCTAAGGTTTGGTAATAGTAATTTTTAGATAAATCTGTCCAGTTGGCACTGTTGAACTTAGCCCAAATCCAATTATCCATGCCGCCCATGTAGTGGGCAAGACGGGCGGTTCCAAAGTTAGTGCTTCCTGCTAAACGGGTAGCCCAAGTCATGTTTTGATACACCCTTACCGATTTTCGAGCATCAAAACCGAGCACTAAAAGATTCACTTCCCCATATTTCAAACTTTCGAAATAGTTTACCAAACACTGGTTATATTCTGCCCAAACCTTAATTTTTGAGCCGCGCCACAAATTGGTAAACAACTCTTTACTTGAATCGTAGATATAGGAAACTTTAACCCCTGCCCATAAATTATTATCGTTGGGCATTTGTAAAGAAGTTAAATTCTCAACAGCACCGAGAATAAAACTCTCATACCTTCCTGAAAAAGTAAAGTGCATACTGTGATGTCTGTTAAACGGATATTTCATAATGTAAAACACACTGTTTGAGTTCTGTTTGATAACAAACCTTCCAATAGCCTGTTGAATAGCCTGACGATACAAGACGACCTGATGATCTAAACGTCGTTTCAGATTTTCATAGCTGAGCATAACTTCTGTACCGGACAAGTCTAACGAAACCCGAAATCCTCCTGATATTCTATGGTTTTCAAACAAATCGTTAATCCCTACCATCATCAAAGCATTTATCCCTGTATTGAGATAGATGGGGGAGGATCCTCCTGTAAATTGCTGATAAGTAGCATTTATAAAACTAAAATCAGCTTGTGTAATCATTTTGTTTACAGTAAATTGTACGTTATAAAATCTTCCCACTTGTTGTTTGTACTCAGCACCATCGGTAATAGGATAAGGCTGCCGGCCCAAAGCACTGTTTCCTCGTACAATCGAATCCTCTGAAAAGGTGTTGTTTTTGGGAAGCAAATCGCTGCGATACATTTGCCTTAATCCTCCTCTGTTCTCTCTCTTGCTGATATTAGGAGGAATTTTTGGTACATGCGCTACAATACTGTCTCTCTTTGCTTGTATGTCCATTGATTTCTGAAGCATGTTTGAAGGAGTAAGTTTAGGAAGTGGTTTTGGCGTTTCAAAAGGAAATTGATATAATTGCGTAGTTCCTTTATGAAACAATATCTCTCCCAGCATGTTGCTTTGTGGCTGATAATCATGTTCAAAGATAGAATATACATAGTTGGTTAGAGGTGTTGTTTTTGCAAAATGGGCGTAATGTACAATCGTATCAATTTTAGTAATCGTACTGTCAAATTTTGCAATGTAACGATTGATGATGCCGTTTTCGTCGCTCAAAAAAAGTACCTCTCCATTTTCCATAACACGGGGATTGCTCGCATTGGCATTTAGTGTGTTCGTTACGCGAAGCAGTTGTTTGTCATCTTTATCCGGATTGTAAACAAACAAATCGTATGTATTATGAGACTCTTGCTCAAAATATTTTTTGTCGGTTAAAAAAACATCGGGACGGTTTGAGGAAAAAATAATAGATTTCCCGTCATTCATCAAACGCGGGTTGAGGTTATCATAAATATCGTTTGTAATATTTTCCAAAGCCAGGGCTTGCAGATGATACAGGTAAATATTCGATTGTCCGTTTTTTACGCCTGAAAGTAGCAGGGCGCTGCTTTCAGGAACGTAGCTCCAATCGGTAATTTTATCCAATTCCACCAAAATACGTGGCTGACGTTTTTTTGTCTTTACAACCACGGGATAGTAGTAAGATTGCACCGCCTTAATACCCTTGGTACGTCCTTTGTCTTCTGTGGTAAAGCCCAAAATTTCACCATTAGGATGCCATGACAGCTTTGGAAATGAAAAGTCGGGATTATCTTCTGTTTTAGCATATTTTCTAAAAACTTTTTTAGGTTTTTTATCTTCGGGTGTTTTCAGCCACACTTTAATTTGTCCGGCCTCATTGGTAGTAAAAGCGTAACTATCTCCATCGGGTGCGAGGGTAAGTTCACTATATTTTCTTGTTGTTTTTGGTTTTTTTAACAGGGGCTCTGTTTCGGGCTTATCTCTATTTTTATCTTTTCCGAAGGCAACTACATAAAAGCGGAACCAATCTTCCATCAGTTCTTTAAATTTTAAGCCTGTGGCGTAAGAAAAACCTCTTTCCACACTTCTCGTAGCCCTGCAAGCATGTAGAATGGTTGCGACAGCGTTTTCACCATATCTGTCTGTAATAAACCTCCAAAAAGAGTGCCCAGCCAGAGTGGCATCAATGGGCGACAGGTTGTTCATTTTTCTAAACCGTTTAGAAAGAATCCCATCTTTTACCTGTGCCTCAATTTCACTGTTCCAGTTTTCGGCGATATAGGAAGAGAGCCCGCTATAAAACCAACTCGGCTCATCCATAGCATATTCCGAAGCCATATTAGCGCGCAAGGTTTGCCCTTGCACAATCCCTTTTGCATATACCGAAGCGATGCCGCCGCGTAGCATCTTGTTAAAATTGGCGCGATTGCCATCAAAATATAAATAAACCTTTGAACCGTAAATGTTGGTAATGCCTGCCTGATTATAAAAATCATCATTGTCGTAATTAAAATTCGATTCTTTAAAATCAGACATGGTGCGATACACAATGAATTGCAGTTTTTTCTGCGAAGTAAAGTTAAACTGGTTTTCAATCTCTTTTATCACTTCCGGTGCAACCACATAGATATAGTCGGCAAGGGCGCGCGAGTTGGAATAATAATATACATCGAACTGCGTATGGCGATAATATTGCCAGATAAAATCTTGGTATTGCACCCTACTTTTCCCAAAAGTAAGCTGCGAGCCATTGTAAAATTGCCCGAGAACATCACTGAATTGTACAAAAAAGAGTAAAAAAAATAATATTTTTTTAATTTGAACCAATTTTTTTTGGTTTTGTTTTGATAAAACCAAAGGTATTTCAGGAAATATTTTTCGAATATTCATTATCAATTTAAGGCAGTGCAAAGAAAACTTTTTTTTGAATAAGAGTAATTTTGTATTGTTTTTTATTCATTCTGACATATCAGTTAATATATTTCGAGTGGATATGTAATTTTATAAAATACCTTTTTTCTTATTATTGAAGAAATTTTATGTTTATTTGCTGCTGATTTTTCTATGTATGAAAAAAACTGTTATTCTGATTGTTACACTTTTGTTTTTTTTTATTTCCTGTAGTTATTCAACTAAAAATAAAGATAAAACTAGTAGCAAAGCGATTCCAATTGCTATCACTGCTCCCGATTTTGATAGCGATTCGGCTTTCTATTTTGTGAAAGCGCAAACCGACTTTGGTCCACGCGTGCCAAACACAGAAGCTCATAAAAAATGTGCCCGATTTCTGCAAACACAGTTAGAGAATTTTTGTGATAAAGTGATTGTTCAGCCGTTTGTTTCTCACACTTACGACGGCACAAAAATTAATGGTAAAAACATAATCGGTTCCTTTTCTCCTGAAAAAGAGAGGCGCATTTTATTAGCCGCACATTGGGATTCAAGACCATTTGCCGACAACGACCCTAATCCTGCCAACAGGGATAAGCCTATTGACGGTGCCAATGACGGTGCCAGTGGCGTTGGCGTTCTGTTGGAAATTGCGCGGCAGTTGAGAGAGAAAAAACCCGATGTAGGCGTGGACATTATTTTTTTCGATGCGGAAGACTGGGGTACCCCAGGCAACCAAAATATAGAGGGCGATTGGTGGTGTCTCGGTTCGCAACACTGGGCTAAAAACCCGCATGTTGAAAACTATAGAGCTGATTACGGTATTTTATTAGATATGGTGGGCGCACCAAACGCTAAATTCTTGCAAGAATGGTACTCTATGAACTATGCCTCGAGAATCGTATCTAAAGTTTGGGCAAAAGCATATCAATTAGGATATAAAGACTATTTTTTGAATACCGCAGGACATTCTATTACCGATGACCACTTGTATGTAAATAAACTTGCTAAAATCCCGATGATCAATATTATTCATCAAGATCATTCCAATAGAACGGGCTTCGTTTCTACATGGCATACCATGCAAGATAATATTTTCAATATTGACAAACATACACTCTATGTGGTAGGAACCACAGTGTTGGCGATAGTTTATGAGGAAAAGGAATTTTAGATTTATTAAGGTTCAAAGAAATAAGTAACGGCTGAAAAGACATGAATCACTAATCATCTAAACCCTTAATATAAACAATATGCTTCATACCAACCGCCTTGCCATAACGCAAAAAATGATGCACAGATTCTTTTAAATTGCAATCTTTATTACTGCCACGTATAGCGTCAAACATAAGCAAGTAATTCATAATGATGTATGCCGCCATTTCTACCAAGCGGCGGGCATGAAGATTAAGCATCTCATCGCTGTTCATTTTTAAAACTGCCTCACGGGTGTCTTCATAATCTGCTCTCATTGCTATTAACGCAGATTTAATGTGCTGAAACTCTTGAGACAGCTCTGTTTCTTCAAAGCTATCCATTAAAGAAGAATAGGTATCATTAATCACGGCACGAATGGCAGCCACTACCTGAAGTTGTGAGGTACCTTCGTAAATAGTGGTAATTCGGGCATCGCGAAACAAACGCTCTACCGGAAAATCCTTCATATAGCCGGCTCCGCCGTGTATCTGCACGGCATCGTAGCAAATTTGATTACAAAACTCGCTTGCCATCAGTTTTACCATTGGAGTAAGGGCATCTGCCAATTTGTTATAATGCTTCATCTCAGCACGTTCTTCGGGAGTTAAAGGGCGTACTTTGGCCACTTCCTGCAATAGTTTGTAAATATCTACATACCTCGCTGTTTCGTATAAAATGGCACGTGAGGCATCAATTTTTGCCCGCATGTTGTACAACATCTCAAACACCGCCGGAAATTGGATAACCGGTTTTCCAAACTGTTCTCGTTCCTGTGCATACTTGTATGCTTCGCGATATGCGGCTTCGGCAATACCTACCGATTGAGCGCCTACGCCCAAACGCGCCCCGTTCATCAACGACATCACATACTTAATCAAGCCCATTTTGCGGTCGCCCACCAATTTAGCCGGCGCATTATTGAATACCAATTCGCAGGTTGGCGATCCTTTAATTCCAATTTTATTCTCTAATCGGCGTATAATTACGGCGTTATCTTTTTTATCATACACAAAAAAAGATAATCCGCGCCCATCTTTTGTGCCCTCTTCCGAGCGTGCCAGCACCAACTTAATCTCAGCATCTCCGTTTGTGATAAACCGTTTCACACCATTCAAACGCCAGCAGTTTGATGTTTCATCGAAAGATGCTCTCAGTTGCACGGCTTGCAGGTCAGAGCCTGCGTCGGGTTCTGTTAAATCCATTGAGCAGGTTGCCCCTTCATTGATACGCGGCAGGAACTCGTTTTTAATCTCTTCAGAAGCAAACTCGTGAATCGTTTCGGCGCAGTCTTGCAAACCCCAAATATTGGCAAATCCGCCATCGGCACGCGACACCAATTCTGCTGCCATTACATAAGGAACCATCGGAAAATTCAGCCCGCTGTATTTGTATGGCAGCGACATCCCGAACAGTTTGGCATTGGTAAGCGCCTTCAAGTTATTTTGCGTACCTTGGGCATACACTACCCGTCCGTTTTCCAAATGCGCCCCCTCTTGGTCAACACCCTCTGCATTCGGCGCAATAATATCTCCGCAAATTTCACCAACAAGCTCCAGCACTTTTTC
>Ga0123353_10004064_pt1 | contig 18740 bp, 18 predicted proteins | sample TergutLab28metaG_3_FD_92763 | JGI IMG/M metagenome (GOLD analysis project Ga0123353, IMG submission 92763) | Labiotermes labralis P3 segment gut microbial communities from Petit-Saut dam, French Guiana - Lab288 P3 | ecosystem: Host-associated > Arthropoda: Insects > Digestive system > Gut ... | reverse complement strand
TGTGCTCGCCTAAGGCCATGCACAAGAAGTCTGTGCTCATCTAAGGCCATGCACAGGTCTGTGCTAGCCTAAGCCCTTGCATGGGAAAGTCTGTGGTCGCTTAAGGCCATACACAGGAAAGTCTTTGCTCACGTAATGCTGTGTACAGGAAAGTGTGTGCTTGAACTTTGTGTATCAGATCACGATAGAAACTGCTGTGCTGTTGGTATGCCTGACAAACAAGCTCGTACGATTCATTTATAAGACCAAATCAATGAACAGTTACAAACACACCTAAAAGCGTGGTCATTCACCACCCCTACACGTTTCGACACGTCTGTGCCATCCTCAGGGATTTCATACACGAAATGTAAAGCTTAGTAAAACTGATTACCTCTACAGTATTCATTATATGTAGCATCACGAACTAAATTCAGAGTGCAAAATATATATATATATATGTGTGTGTGTGTGTGTGTGTGTGTGTGTGTGTGTGTGTGTATGTACTATTGATTTTTGCAGTTTGATGTAAATGTATAAAACCATATAAGAATGATAAATTATCTGTTCTATTGTTGAGACAATCGTCAGTGTGTGCAAACATCTAGCATTGTGGTCGATACTGTACGGATCGTGCCCCTGTGTTACGTGCCGTGTGGTCTGTGATGATCACATGCACAGCGCAACTGTACTATGTAATGGCCGTGTTTGAATACCGCTCGGGGCACGCTGTCTGGTCTGCCTTTATTAAGGTCTTGCTTTTGTACCGCGAAAGACATATGACCTTTTTATTGGGACGAAAAAACTTGTACAATGAGGGGAAGAGTATGGCTGGAATTAGTGCGAGAACTTGAATTCCTGAGGACGGAGATAGAATGGTCCTCGAAAGAATTTGTACCAACTTACCAGAATATAAAGTGGCAGTACCATAGAAACATCGAATCATGTGTGAAGGTATAGGATAAAGCTGTCTCGCTGTAGGCCTGGACAGGCCGTTAGGGCTGCAGTTGGTGAGGCTCCCAGAATCTCTAGAGAATGGCCACATGAAGGCGGTAGGGTTGTCAACCCAGCGCACCGGCCGTTTACCTGCCATGAGATATCGCTGGTGCTCATTTCTGTTAGCGGCTGGGTCGACCCCAGGGCCTATATAAATCTGGGACGCAAAATCCACAAAATATTTTGTAGATATAAAACAGCGAACTTGGCAGTGGGGCGCCATGAAATTTTGAGATTGTACTGGACACATTTAACGTGGCCTGAATATTTTTGTGATTAATTTAACTTTATGCCGGTCCCAGTGGCCGCGCGTTCTAAGGCGTAGATCTGCGGCCGCTCGCCTGCTGAGATTGTGGGTTCGACTCTCACCGGGGGCATGGGTGTCTCTGTCGTGAGTGTTGTGTATTGTCAGGTAGGCCGGTCCTAGTGGCCGCGAGGTCTAAGGCGTAGATCTGCGGCCGCTCGCCTGCAGGGATTGTGGGTTCGACTCCCACCGGGAGCATGGATGACTCTGTTGTGAGTGTTGTGTGTTGTCAGGAAGAGGTCTCTGCAACGAGCTCATCGCTCGTCCAGAGGAGTCCTACCGACTGTGATGTGTCGTTGTGTTTGATCTAGAAACCTTGTGAATGAGGAGGCTATGGCCCAAAGGGGGGCTGTCGCGCCCAAATAAAAAAAATAACTTAGTGATTAACCTCATTGATTAGAACAGTTTTGTACGACTCAATCTGTATGTAGACTGGAGCGGTTGAAACTCAGCATAGCGTCGCATTTTCTTCCCAGAACCTACTCTGTGGTGCAGTATTCAACAATACAACTGTTACATCGCATAACGTTTTCGCTATTATCACCATAACAGCTTTGCCTTCCTTATAAATAATTCATGATTTTCAAATACCGAGAAACCGATAGTTAATTCTGCCGTGATCCAAGATAATTTAATGCTTCTCAGGCCCATAGTTGTGCAAAACAATAGGCGGACGATACAATGACGCCGTACCTGAGACCATGCAGGACTGAATAAGCAACCGATGGCTCAGAAAGCTGTACCCTGGAGCAGGGCATCGATAACTGAGGCAGGAAGTTTGCTGGCCGAAACCCCTGTCTGAGGACGCCTCTGGTGCAGACACCAACCACGGGAACGCTCTGTGTGACTTTAATAAGTAACATTAACAAAGAGCTGCGCAGTGACCAGTGCATGCAAACATCTTCATGCGACTCGTCGTGTATTAACCTTTTGGCGCCGGAATTATTTTTTTAATTTTAGCACACTCTGTATATAAAATGTGAATAATACAGGAACCAAATACGTTAGAATTATGAAACAAACTGCATTTTGAAGGAAAAAAACGGAGAGTATACACCATGTTTAAAATATTCAGTACCTATATTTGTTGAATAAATATATAAAATGCAACTTTAGAGTTTAGCGGAGCAGTACGACCACTATAGTTGACATTAGGCGTCAACAGGTTAATGTCCAGTATCTTGTCAGTGACAATTTGGTTCTGAAGTTATAGAACTCCTTGTGTGAACATTACAATGACAAATTGCTACACCATGCAGTAACCATACACACACACACAAATATATATGTATGTGTGTGTGTGTGTGTGAAAAGTGTGCGCATGTGTGTGTGTGCAATATGGACTCTGACATGCCTTGTTCTTTGAAAACAAGGAGAGAAATACAAAGAACTATCAACAGTGGACAGCTACTCAAGGCTCATAAATGACATAAATAGCTACCCTTCCTGCCCTGGTACAAAATGAAGATAAAACGCCAGAAATACTTGGAATTTACTTGTAAGACATACTATGTTCTTAACCTGTCACAAGCCTCCCCTGATATTCCCACAGGATAAGAATATGATCATACACAAGGAACATGAGTAAGTTATAAATACAGCAATTGTCAATAATGTGATAATCGTGAGCACAACAAAGTTATCACACTATAACACAAAATACCAAATTGTGAGCATGATATATATATATATATATATATATATATATATATACACACACACACACACACACACACACACACACACACACATACTGATTTCTCATCTAATACGAAATTAATACATTTGGCTGCAGGTTTCCGAACTGGGAGAAAGAAGAATGTAATTGGGGGGGGAGACAGGGTCTGCTAACAATTGCTGCGGTATGGGTACAATTGCCCCTGTGTATAACTGAACATCATACCACAAAAATTTATGAGGTAGCCCAGTGATCAGCTTTGTCCTGGATGGCACACGATGCTGGGTGCTGTGCAGAGACTTAACTCTCCTCGTGCTGCAAAGTGCAACTCACATCTCTGCATGCCCATCCTGCAGACTAGTCACTATAATGGCCAAACCTTTCATCAGGAAGGTACTGCAACTTTGCTCCCTGTATACTAATCATCATTTCCAAAAAAAATGCAGACTGTGGACATATCTCTCTCCCCACATGGCACATGCTGATGAGGGGTGTCTTTAGCATGCGCAGCTAGAAAATGAGCGGTTATGTTGTTTCATACGTGGCAAGGAAATATTTATGGCCACAACACTGTCACAAATCTGAATGTAGCAACTTGACATGTGAGGTTCTCACAGTCAAGTGTATTCACATCTTCTGGGATGCAGCACTGCATATTTAGCATGTGGTTACCATCGTTTTGAAGGAACCTGCTGCCACCATCTACACAGTAAAAGAGTGAAGATGGATGCAGTAGGTTCTTCCAAAATTTAGATGCCCAAGACAAAATTATGGTCCATCACATCCCAAAATACTATGATCTGAAATTAGTATGTTCCTTTACCAACAATTAACTCAAAAGTAAAAACATAATGACATAATCTACTGCATTTTGTACCTTCAGGTTTAAAGTTTCTGATTAGTACACTCTGATTTGTCCCCTAGGTCATGTGCAGCAACAAAGCTGATTATTCAATTTCGGTCTGTGCACGCACCAACATGTCTGGTGTCACACATTTATCAAGTATGTATGATTACAGGATGCAGCATGTCAACAAGTGGTACAGGTATTTGCACACTTGGTGGTCCTAGACCAAGCAGGTAATGTCAAGTCCAATAATTATGAACCTCTGCCCTAGACAGAGCTGACAGTTCAACTTAATACCCCAGCCACTATACTGCCAGGAGAGAATTCCACTACCCATTCAATTCTACCGCACCACCTTTCTGAAGCCTTTGTCTATCACACGGAAAGCTCATGGTATCTCACATTATTCATAAATCATACACAGATATATACAGAAGCACAAAATATACCAACGGAGCATAAAATGTGGCCATGATTAATGTTGAGAAAAAGGAGGATCACATTTGCTTGGTTATGGAGTATTTCACAAATCACAAGTAGTTACATTATCCATATTAGAGGACTGACACCATGAGTATGTGGCATGGTACCTACATTGAATCAGTGTTCAGGATTACGTCAAGGACAGGGAAACTGACTGACGTTTCGGCAGAAATTACTGTCACCATCCACAGGGTAAATGAATCTAGTTGCTATCTAGGAGACCTTACATACACATAGATGACCCTTGGATTCATTCCTCGAGGATGGCAACTCTACTGCTTGTCAAAATGTAAATAAATCTTGATTCCTCTATTCAGCCTACACCCAAAAGCTGATTCATTGCATTGATTGGCAGCTGTGAAAGCCTAAGACTAGAATTTATACAACACTGCTTGTCATCAAGTACTTCACATGTAACATTACCTGAAATGAATGGCCTTGTAAAAATACTCTATGCGATCAGGTTACCTTTTAATATATACAAAGAATCATTACTTCATTAAAGCAAAGTATTTTTGTCTTAAAGTGTAAACAGTCCAATCAGAATTATTATGGCATAAAAAATCCAATAAAAAGTATCAGAAATAAAAATTGTGCAATTTACAAAGTCTGTGACGGTTACAACTGTGAATTAAGGCCTCTGTTTTCAAAATGGCAATGTTGGTTGCATCATGATATTAATTTACAATCATGTTAAGGCATGATCTAAAGAGTAAGACGGCTTACTTTCTTCTTACAGTAATCTCAAAATGTACAGACATTTCATAAATAGTGACAAGAAAAGTTCATATACAATACTCGACAATGTCATGTTTAATTTATTATTCAATAATGTGTCTTGAAATTTTATTTATTTTGGTGTTTCTGAACTCTTTGCGTTCAATGTTAGACAGTAAAAATAATTAAATACATGCATCACAAGTAGCAATAGCAGGGGTCGCTGATAAAAATCACAAATGTACACAGCGGCACCCAGAAAGCACCAAACTGCCCATAAGCACAAGAGATGGCAAGATGAGAAGACTCTGCTATGTTAGTGGTACTTGTATGCAATTATGGCCTAATGTGTGCTCCTCTCTCACCTGTGGAACTCTGGCAGTGGCTTCACAATTCCTTCACTGTAGGCTCTATGGACACTCTCACAAACAAAACGGTACTGGCCCTGAAAATGATAACAATGAAGGCAATACTGACAGGGACTATGATAATTTAGTTCAAATGGCATTAGCAACAAAGTAATAAAAAATGGAAAAGACAAAGAGAAACTGTACAAAAACCCTAAATGTGTTAAGTGCAAAAATCAATGACCTTATGCACCCTCCTGTGGCACTTATGTGAACTATTTCAAATGCAAAATCTGCTATACCTGACAGCATGTGACAGAGGTTGGCTTTTGTCTGAACTAGACAGTCAAACTCTCTTAGCAGCATCACCATGGTAATGGTTATAAAGATCACTCATGCATAAACCACACACAGCGAATGGTGACCCATACACACCGTGAATCATAATGCATACACACTGTGATAATAACCCATACACACTGCAGATCATAAACCATACACACAGTGAATCATAACCCACACACATTTTGGCTCATAAACCATACACATAGTGAATCACAACCCATAGACATTGTGGATCATAAACCATACACGTTGTGGATCATAAACCATACAAACAGTGAATCATAGCCCAAACACACTGTGGTTCATAAACCAAACACAGTGAATCATAAACCATAACTTATTCACAAGCGCATGTGTGCATGCACACACACGCACACACAGACATCAAGTCGCTCAAATACAACACTGCTGTGACAACTGATTTACTGTTCAGAAGGTAAGTTAATATGTAAAGATCAAAATTCAAGTACTCACGGCAGTTTGTATCATCATGGCTCGCTGATCTCGCATTGCCCTTACTATGTCCAGAGGGTACACAGGTTCATTGGCTTCAATGAGACACATGGCAGTCTCCATGAGTATGAGAACTCCAGTGCGTCCAATACCAGCCGAACAATGAACTATGGTTGGCTCTACCATGCCCACTCTTGCCTTTCGAACTCTCTGAGTGAATTCCAGGAACTGTGCCGAGTCATCTGGCACACCATGGTCAGGCCAGGCTAGGTACTGCATGTGACTTATGTGTCGTTCTTCTTCAGTCTGTTGGAACAGAAAGGACGTAACACAACTCCACCTGCAGTACCTAAAATCAGCTTGAAAAATCCACCACTCTGCTAAACCACTGGTAACTAATACTGTCCTTGAGAAATGGTTGGCTCCTCTTTCCAGACAGTTATGATACATCTCCAACATATTGTAAGTTTGCTCTTGGCATGTGCTGTTATTCTGTAGTGCACCAACACATGCCGAACTTATGACCATATATTTCTTCAATAAAAGAATGCATTTTACTTACTGATCTACAACAATGAAGATCCAAAAATGTGTCCCCCCCCCGCACTGAAACAGCACTGACTTGCTGCCATTTACAGAAGTATTCAAGGGGTTATGAAAAAAGTATTATGCAAAATGCTAAATAAATTTTGAGTACTGAAGAAGCCACCAATGAATTAAAAATGAACTGTATCTATGTCCACGCAACATCATTATTCATAGGCTGAAGCCATTTTATGGCAGAAAATAATGTTATACAGGGTGGCGCGGAGCCGACTGACACATTTCAAATTTGAATGTTGCGCTGGTGCAATAGCGTGTCGTGGTTGGCAGGAAGAGGAAAGGTAGAGGAGAGGACGCCATTTCATATGGTCAGTCGCAATGAAGTGTTGGAACGTGCAACAACGTGCTACCTGTGTTCGTAGTTTTGGCGACATTGCTTGGCCTGCTCGGTCGCCCGACCTTACTGTACCAGATTTTTTTCTGTGGGGGTTCCTGAAAGACCGTGTGTTCCAGAGGCGTATCACGACTATTCAAGAACTCAAACAAGCCACTGTTGACGAAGTTGCGGCTATCGATGAGGACCTATGGAGGCGTGTGTAAGGCAACTTCCAGACACGCTTGCAACAATGCACTGATGTAAATGGAGGCCATATGCCTTACGTTCAGAAAATAAGCTTGTAATCTGTAGGTAATAAATAGCATACTTGGACGTATATATAGATGGTTTTGCTTATTTTTCCGTTTCCATATATTATCTCTGACCATTTGAAATGTGTCAGTTGGCTCCACGCCACCCTGCACAACAGTTCTGGTACTCTATCATGTTATTTGTGACTCCCTTAAAATAAAGTGTGTCTGCCAGTCACTGATATTCATGATTTCACTTGCTTTAACATTTATTTCTGAAATAGTCTGTGGTGTAATTTGTTGAGGTGTCTCAACATTTGGTACACTTGTAACGAGAAGTTGTAAAGTGCACCTTAGCTTCATCGTATCTCTTGTTAATACACGGCAAACGTACTACTGCTGCTAACCCATCGAGCTGTACAATGCAGCATACGCACTATATGGGGTGATGTTCAGACTACCTTGTGATACAGAATACACGTCAATTGTCCAATTATGACTGTTTTTGTACAGCCAGGTTGTGGGCTCAACACCGAAAACAACCAACAGTGAACTTGAGAAGCAAAAATCAAGACTGACACGATATAGGTCTCCTAGTGATACTATGTAGCAGTCCCGGTAAACTCTGGGGCACAACACAATTCTCAGTACCATTACACTTCCCTGAATCCACCACCAGAACACCAGTTACACCCTAGCTTATATATTTGTTATGTTCTCGTTAGATCGGGAGATGATATCTTCACAAGGTTATTTTGTCTACACTGGGACACAAAAAGGTGAAGTATAAATAAACAGGCAGTTCCCACGTTGATTCCATACCAGTATAATTTCTCTCCTAAAGGGCCCATACAATTATCAACTGCACAACAGTGGCCATTTTACCATAAGGCATTGTAACATGGTGAATCCCAGACAGGGTCAGCTCTAGGCAAAAGCAAAGCAATGAAGTCCCTAGGAAGATGCAGTCTGAGAGCTGGCATTTTAAGTTCCTGGTCTTTTACAAAATTCGAATGATGTTTTCTGTCACTAACAACAAAATGCTTCATTTTACTTTCCTAAAATCTGAGCTGCTCAAAAAGAATTCGTGAAGAGTGCAGAAAAGTACTGAAGTAGCATGTTTACCAACCATCAATGCATGTTTTTGGACAATAATAATAAGAACAGAAAATGGCGGTGAAGCAGAGAATGTGGAGGAAGGAGTGGCTGATGAAGAGACTAGACTTTAACCATGAGAGCTGCCTAAGAGGACCGGACATGTCTTCACTGCTGGATTGCAAAGTTTAATTACATATGTTCTTTTTTACCTTTTTGTGAATCACTGGAAATGATTACATGTGCCAGGCAAAAAGAAAGCTGTTGTGCAACACTTCCAACCAGACCACATCCTGTCAACATGTCTGTACAGAAACAGCTGTTGTGCAAACTGCTGCTTCAAAAAAAAAACCCAACCATAGTACAGTAGAATTTTCTTAATCTGGTATCTGATAATCCAGCTATCCTGACAGCTTGGCATTTGAGAAAAGCTGTCTCAAAACTGGAGGTTCTGTCATCCATAACTTCCAGCAGAACTACTAATTCCATAATTTCGTACTGGATTATCTGGACTTTGGGTCTATGATAACTGGAAATGTAAGTACTTTTATGATGAAGTGAAAATTACAGACAAGTGCACATTCTCTGACGGCAGTAACAAAAAATTACCCGTAAGAATTTAGGCAAGTAGAGAATCTGTCTGATAACCTGAAATATTTTGATAATCCAGCACCAGTCTGGTCCCATGGTTTCCATATTAAAAAAATGCTACTGTATTACTATGAAAGAAGTTCATTCATGCTGCATGGTGATGTCAGCACTTTGACAGTGTGAGGACTGTAGCCCTTCATTGTAGCTTTCGCTTGACCCTGACAAAGCAAAGCTTGTACGTTCAGAAACTTCAACTAGAAGTTTATCCACATTTGTAAACAAGATAAAAAAAAGTCTTAATTTCTCTCTATTATGCTGTACACCACCTAAGAGCTAGCTGTTTTTATATTCAAGAGTAAAGAAGCCAGAATACCTTTATCTTTATCGCTGCACTGTGCATTTCGTAGTTTATTTAAGTAGCACACCAACAAATGCACATATACAGTCTTTAATAATCTAAAATTTACATTAAAACGCTTAAAACGCTCCTACATGTTTCGATCATACGATCATCCTCAGGGAGCATACTTTGTTCCCTGCTAAAGTTACAGTTTAAAACACTCATCGGTTTGCTTTGTTATATTAATTTGGTGCTGTGGCAACATAACGTGTGTCTCAAATGAATGGCGTACGACTCACACGTAACACACGACATGCTGCCACAGCAACAAATCAATATAACGAAGTAAATCACTGAGTGTTTTAAACTGTAACTTTATCAAGGAACAAAGTACACTCCCTGAGGATGATCATATGATCGATACATGTAGGAGCGTTTTAAGTGTTTTAATGTAAATTTTAAATTATTAAAGAGTATATATGTGGATTTGTTGGTGTGTTACTGAAATAAGTCAGATTACATTTGCTTCACACTGTTTACAACAGAGGGCAGCATGAGCCTCAGCAGTAATGAGAGGTTGGGACTCCGAGGGCATCTTGCAAATACGTCATAAAGTATAATACTTGGAACTTTAATCAGAGGGGTTAATTAATTCATAAACAGACTGCTACATTTTAATGCATCAAATATGAAGGAAATCGCTTAACTTTTTTTTTGAAGGGGGGGGGGGCGGGGGACAGGCAAGAGTAGGCACAAAAATTTAAATCCTCTAATTGAAAGTTCCATCTTCTGCACATCACACAGGGCATTTAATTCCAGCACCAAAGGGTTAAGCTATATACACATTCTGCAACTTGTTAATATAATGCGTGATGATAATTTAATTTTGTAGCATTACTTTAAATTTTCATGTAAGACAGAACAATATAAAAAAAAAAAACATAACGCAGGTAATGTACCCATAACAGAACACTGTGGCATGTTTGGATCTTTGTTCTCCTTACTGCACGTATCAGTCAATCCATTTTGCTTGAATAACTTTTGTAGCAAAACAAGAGATGCATATCAAGAATGTTGCTATGGAAACACAACAGTAAATACTCTCCTCTATTGTTGAGCTATATGTCACTGTTAGCAATACAAACTACCTAATCTTTGTAAATAACCAACTTGACACACAAAGTTTTTATGTATGTTTAGTTCTATTCTCTACATGTTTCAGGCAACCATGTGCCCATTGTCAGGAGAATTAACTGTATCAATGTGATACCTGGTATATGGTATGCATACCAGATGGTAGTCCACAGAGAATGGCATATACCAGGTATCAAATTGATACTGTTAATTCTCCTGATGATGGGCACATGGTTGCCTGAAACACGCAGAGAACAGAAATAAAAATACATGAAAAATTTGTGCACCAAGTTGGTTTATTTACAAATATTATACTAGGATGCACAGTCAACAAAGCATAAAAAACTGTACCTATGTCTTTACGTAAAGTGCCTGATATCCATGTCCAGTTTTGACCAAATATGGATTTTCTGAACAGATTATAATAGAAAGCCTCCAACATAAAATTCCACAAAACTCTGTCCAATGGCAGCCAAGTTGTTACATGTGGATGGACAGACATGATGAAGCTAACAGTCACTTTCTGCAACTTCGCAAACATACATAAAAATTGCTGCATAGGCTGCATCACTATCAGTGCAGCTATTCCAATACCCATTATATGGGGGGTATATCATCACTGATTCTTGCCCCATACACTAGACGAAGGTGAGTTTGATGTTCATAGGGTCATGCATCGTAATGTTATTTCTATAGTAAAACCAACTAGATGCACTGATGTGTCAAATTTATTTTATTTTGGAATGACAGACTGCGTGTTTTGGACGGTCCTTCCGTCCATCATCAGGAGTTCAGGGCTGTACATACAGCAACAGGCATTTGTCAAACAGATACTGCTGTCTGCTTGCTAGCGAGTACCCACTAGCAAGCAGACAGCAGTATCTGTTTGACAAATGCCTGTTGCTGTATGTACAGTCTTGAACTCCTGACGATGGACGGAAAGACCGTCTGAAACATGCAGACTGTCATTACAAAATAAAATAAATTTAATACATCGGTGTATCTAGTTGGTTTTACTATAGAAATAACATAAGGGTGTGTTCAGCTGCATGCCCCAACTGCTTCCAACCCAGGATAGAACAACCACTGGCACCCAATAATATAAACACAAATGAAGTCAAACACAACATGTTTATTGCATTTAAAAGTTACCTACATAAGTTTGCTAAATGTTTCAGCCCATACAAGTGTCACCCTCAGGTGAGACAATACAAAAATATACATAAAGAAAGGCAATCTCAAAATGAAAGAAGTCTCTTTCTTACAAATACAGATACCATGACCTTTGAAAAGATATGCAGTCTTGTGCAGTGCCTCCTCAAGTGTTTTAATGTTCAACAATATTAAAATCTTTACACATTCAAACATAAATATAATATTGTACAATGATATCATCAGGGAATCCTTTCATCTCTTTACATTTTGTGACAAAGTTGGTAGCAAGCATGTTAAATTTTGATTCATTATGAGACGTTCACTCATGTGCAGATAAAACTTTGAAATATATAATGTTTTACACACGGGTTTTTCATATCAAGTATGGCTGTAGATTACAGAATTAGAATAGAGTTTGGAGTCATGAAGGACGTAATGTACATCGAGTGCAAGTCTGAAGGCCTTCCTTTGCGTAGTTTTGTATTGTCTCACCTGATGATTGCCCTTTTACAGGCTGAAACATGTAGCAAATTTATGTAGCTAATATTTCATGTAAAATAAATGTGCTCTTTGACTTCATTAGTGTCTATTTGGTTAATTAACACAATGGGATACCTGACTATAAAATAATATAAAGTATAATTAAATGTAACAATAATCTTCCCTCTCTTATGTATGAAATTTGCAATACATTACCTCCATATTTGTTAGCCGAAACTCCCTAAACACAAAACTGCCTGTTGGTTCTATCTCCTCTTTTGTGCAAGTAATACGCAACTGGCCTAACTCCAATGTCTGCAACAGAGTGGGCCAGTACTGATGACACTTGGTACGCCCTCGCTCAACAAGGGGCGTTACCATCACTACTAGTGTGCTCTGTGCTTCTACAACCATCTGCCAGAAGTCAACAACAGTGTTTGCTAGTGGACCTGAAACCAGAGTAGGCATAATATATTTTAGTACTTCTGGTTTTTCACACTACAACACAAACTTTACGTGTCCAGCCGCAAGCTATTCATCAGCAACTGCGGGTGATCCAGTAGCTATAATTAACTTATGCACTGGGCAACCTTGGTTCACAAAGACCACCTAGATCCCACACAGACTGGATTTCAGACAGGCTTCATTATGCAAATGTAAGCACACATAGCAAATTTGGATATTACACATGAAATTTCACTCCGATGTAAAAGTTAGAAGACAATTAGTGAAACAGCGAAAATCCAATGCCACAATATAAAAGTTAGTGGTCGGTGGCTCCTGAGTGCACAAGTGTCACAGACCCCATGCTCTGAACACAAACAAATTAGTCCAATAAGCAAAACAAATGGTGCAAGTGGACCAGTACCTTCACTCTATGATACTGCTGTGATCTTACTATTGCTAAAACAACCTCCTCTTTCTTCTTCTTCTTGTGCAGCTACCACCACCACTAAAATTAATATGCGTAATCTGTACCATACTTGCAACAAAAAAAAAAAGTTTCAACAGGATTTCATCTCATTCACAAATATGGACAAGCACAGCATACTAAAACATGAGCTACAAAGAATTATTCTGCTGGTTTATAAACTTACATTACCTGGAGTAAACTAACACAATTTTTAGATTCTAAAGGCTATGGAAAAACACTTCCCCATTAGGGCAACCATTTACTCCTGAAGACCTGAGTTAACACAACTTCATACGTAACATCCCAAAATATGCAATGTCTTATATTTCCTCACTACATGTTCAATATCAAACTTATACATTTGGTTCAAACAGCTACTGGCAGAACCCTATAACAAGTTTCTTGAATCTGTCATTACATGTGATGGTGGTTGTCATGGAGATGGAGTCATCATCATTCTAGGTTTTGTTTCATGATGATTTAAACCAAAAAGAAAAATAAATAGTATCAAATTACAGAATCATAGTAAAAGTAAAACCGAAAAGCCATGGAAGGAAGTGGTCATCTTATTAAAGTACTATACAGAGAGAAAATCAGTGAAAAGTGCAGATCCCCAGGCCAAGATTTGTAAATGGGTCCTCCATACTTCTAAGCAGGAATACTAACCATTCAACCATGACAAAGTTATTAAGATCACACTACCACGTGTTGTGCGTACACTATATCTACATTATACAATATAATGTGCTGTGTGTACACAATATCTTAATTATACAATACCATGTGTTGTGTGTACACTATGTCAGCATTACACAATTTCAAATGTTGTGGGTACACTACATCTGCACTATACAATATAATGTGCTGTGTGCACACAATATCTGAATTATACAATATATCTGCATCATACAATATCATGTGTTGTGTGTACACTATATCTGCATTACACAATACCACATGTTGTGTGTACATTATACCTGTGTTACACAATATCACATGCTGTGTGTACACTGTATCTGCATTATACAATATCAGGTGTTGTGTACACTGTATCTGCATTATATAATATCACGTGTTATGTGTACACCATACCTGTGAGACACATTATCATATGTTGTGTGTACACTGTATATGCATTGCACTGCATACCTTGAGTTGCAATATATCTGTTTATGATGCCAGAACCTGGAATCTCCATGTTTACATAATTGGCATTAATATAGCCTCCTGACGTTCCACCCGTAAGTATAACCCTGGTTACATCATCTGTAATAACAAATTCACTACATGTTACAATTACAGAGGAAAACAATCTACCACTGATACTGGACAGGATTCTGTTTACCTTGTGATATGGTGACAAAGCGGAAAATGGCCAGCAGAGGAGTTCTACATGGATCATAGGATGTGCTATTTCACACAACCATAACGTCCAAATTTATTTCAAAGGTGATTAACAGGGGAAGGTAAACACAAAATTCTGTACAGTACACAGTAGGTTTTTAGCCCAACAAAGACCATCATCAGCAACACACAATTCCAGTGCAATTTATTTGAAGTAATACCCATATGCAAAGCAAGTACTTTCAGTACCTTTCATTCTGGTTACAGAAAACACACAGATTTAATAACTTTTCTCCTTGGTTGCAAATATATAACACAACAGTCAAAACAAAGCCCTAGCTCCATTATTTCAGTACAACAAATTCTAAGCCAAAATTCAAGTGAAGGGGGGGAACTTTCACTTGTGCATAAGAAGTAATTACTAGATAGAATACATACATGGAGAAATGTCTCGATATCTATTCTTGTTTTGATTTTCACTTTTCTTTGCTTCATCTGCAGACAGGCTTGGTTTCTTCCGATACAGCTGTTCAAACTGGGCAATCAAAGCTCCACTAGCGAGCCCATCTGCCAGAAGCAACGTGGACTCTGCTAAGGCATCTGCCTGGTCAGTTACTGCTGCCACATGGGGCAGATCAGGAACATACTGATATGGTGGCTCTTCCTCATCTCCATGCGCTTCATACACAGCTAAAAGTGAAGTATACAACTTAATATAAATATGCAGACAAGAAAACAACATGCTTATTTGAAACGTATATATGAAACATGTATAAAGCTAAAACCTGTTTGTGGTACTGCTGGTGCAGCTCTGTATCTGGGATGGTACTAATACTGGCAGACATTTGTGTACAAGAGTCCAGTCCTGTGGGTGAGTAGTTACATGGTAGTCCACAAAATAAAGCAACTACTTTTTTGTGCCAAAGACACTGAAGCACGGGAAGTGGTGTACATATATTTTAAAGCTTGTCATATGTACTCAGAAATGTTACTAACAGATGGAAGTGTATGTACAATACAGAACACATATTTTAAACGAAAATATCACGAAATGATTTGTGAGACCAACTTGATGCAACAATTATGATTTATTAATCAACCATTAGCTCAACATGTTTCAGGCACCATTATGCCCATCTTCAGGAGCGCAAGATGGGCATAATGGTGCCCGAAAAATGTTGAGCTAACAGATTATTAATAAATCATAATTGTTGCATCAAGTTGGTCTCACACATCATTTCATATTAAGGATGCATGGCCCATCAAATAACACATTGGTGACCTCACTCAGAAACTTCATCCGTAAAGTGAACAGCGTGTGCAAGTGAAAGTAGCGATTTTCCATTGCAGAAACACACGGCTGTGTCAGGTCACAGTGTCATAATGTATCAAACTACAGCAATGAGGGGTACAGGCATTCGCAGGAGGAGAAATGTTAAATCTTGACACAGTGCTGCATTGGACATTTCACATCTGGTCAGATTTTTCAAAGGCCATAACAGAACAGTAGTACAGATGCAGATAGGTACTGGAATTTGATCAAATGAGCTAAGCATATGAAGACTTTTGTGTCTACAGTGCTCTGAACAGTACAAAGCAGACACACTACTGGAACAGTTTTGTTGCAATTGATGAAATATGGGCAAATCTATGAACTGCCACTCAATGCCAGATGTATGAATGGCATCATCCAGGAACCACAAAAACACAAGGTTTGAAAAACCCATCACACGTGACAGCGACCAACATTTTCACCCATGGCGCCCAAGGTGTTACTGTGCGTCATCCCGCATTGTCAAAATCAGAATGCACACTATTACAAGCCACTTCTGCAGTACTGTATGTGACATACAAGTAGTGTGAAGTGTCCAGAAACTGTTTAAAATGCCATCATCCTATTTGGTAATGCTAGAGCCCACTCGGCAGACACTGTCAAGAACATGTTCTGGCACTGAGGGGGTAAATAGTGGTAAACCACCCTCCCTCTTCTTCCAAACTCAGTTCATGTAACTACGATATGATGCCAAAACTGATGCAGCCATAACATGGGAAACGATTCGCAAACCAAGGAGAAATTCTAATGGTAGTTTGGAGTGAGTTGGCAGAGTATAGTATGACCACCGATTCCGATAGTGTTTGTTACCTTTCCCACTGTTGGAAACATACCACAGGCAATCTTGGAGACCATTCTGAAGATTGTTAGCAGTTTGTACAAGTAGTCTATTTTGTACTCTTTGTTCTAAGCTACCTCTCTATTCCACAATGAAACAGCAAGACAATGATTAAAAATGAGAGTGGTATGCTTCCTCCTCCAGTGGTTCCTGCACTTGTAACTCTGACAGCAAAGCATACAAATACATGCCACATGCTTTCAAAGGTACATGGGTGTCCCAGGACTGCAGGATCCAATTCCAGAAACAACAGTCATGCGCCGCATAATGATGTTTCGGTCCATGACAGACAGCATATAAGATGGTGGTCTCATAAGTTTATAATATTATTATGCCATTGTGTTAAAACTGCCTATTCAGTACAGTAACATGCTGTACAGGTTTGTAGCCTAGGAGCAATAGGCTATACCATACAGCATAGGTGTGTAGTAGGATCTACTATCTAGGTTTGTGTACGTACACTCCATGACATTCGCACGACAAAATCGCCTAATGACGCATTTCTCAGAATGCATCCCCATCTTTAAGTGACACATGATTGCAGTACGTTATAAATGTCATACACATGTGGGTCCAACTGGCAACAGTTACAGATCTATGAGTATTTACAGCAAACTGAAAACAGCAGAAAAGCAAGACATACATTTGTATTTACTGAGACTGGTTGTTAAATGTAGAGCTGAAGTTACATAATTGCTGAAAGTCGCCTCAGTCTGTCTGGATATATTTTCTGACCCTTGTGACCATGCAATGTATAATCTTACAAAGCACTATAGTGTTACTCATGTGTCTTGCAGTGCTGAGAATACAATGAACCAGTTCTCTTGTGTTAACCTTTTGGGCATACATCATAGCTTTCATATAACCTTACATACAGTTACCTATATAGCTGTACCTCTTAAGGTACATTTAATGTTAAGGGACAGTGCATGAACAGGAGCGCTGTACATCTTATGGTAATGGTATGAAATGTGAAGGGACAGCATGTGAACAGTACTGTACATTTCTCCCCATGCTTAATTAAGAACTGCATGAAGTTGTCCATAGATTGGAGGATAATATTAAGATGGATCTTCAGGAAGTGGGATGTGATGACAAGGACTGGATCAATCTGGCTCAGGATAGGGATAGGTAACGGGCATTTGTGAATGTGGTCATGAACTTTGGGTTCCAATTCTTGACCAGGTGAGAACCAATTAGCTTCTCAAGGACTCTGCTCCATGAAGTAAGTATGGAGTAAGTATGATGAAGATGTTAGAGGAAGCTAATGTATGGCATTAGATGCAGGAGTGGCCTCATTGCTTTATACCTGAGGACAGAGACCTTGGCACCCAGTGGATAAGTTTGGTTAGCCCTGGAGGTGGGCTGGATGTAATGCCATAAGAAAAATCTCTGCTCCTGATAGCAAGAAACACTCACCCTGTGCTTTCAGGCTTGTCACTACACTCACTGAGCTACCCAATATCCATCATATAGCTGAAGTACAGAACCAGCTGCTGATTCACTTTATCGCACCCAAGGGAAACAAACCCTTAAATACCACAATTAAAAGTAGCATAATGTTTAACCATAAGAGGACATTCATGTTATAGGCAGACAATACTTTGACTACAGTAAATTATTAAATACTGTGTAAGTAACATACACACCACTGGGTTTTACCATGAGTACCAGCTCGCCAGAAGGAGAATCTCTGGATGCACGAATCAGGTTTACAACCTGCTCATGCATCAGGCCCATAATATCATGATTATTTATGAAGAGTACTTGATCACCCTCATTCAACTTTGGGTAGCAACGGTCTGCAGGAGTATTGGGTGCGACTCTTGACACCAGAATGGGCATATTCAGATCTGAACCACCCTTCACATTAAATCCAAAGCGTCCTTGGTCATCAGGAGTGATGCGAATTAAAACCAGTCCTTCTTCTGCAGCCTACAACAACATACATCAGTAGTTCTCTAAATGTATCTCATACAGTACTTACTTACTTACTCCATCATGCAGAGTCCTTCTTGAGAAGCTAACTGGTTTGCAGCTAGTCAAGAAACTCCCTGCACTTCATGGAACCCGAAGGTTCATTACTGCACTCACAAGCGTCCACCACCTGTCTCTATCCTGGGCCAGCCCAATCCAGTCCAAATACCCACATCCCACCTCCTGGAGATCCATCCTAATATTATCCACCCATCTACGCC
>Ga0123353_10004063_pt1 | contig 18741 bp, 13 predicted proteins | sample TergutLab28metaG_3_FD_92763 | JGI IMG/M metagenome (GOLD analysis project Ga0123353, IMG submission 92763) | Labiotermes labralis P3 segment gut microbial communities from Petit-Saut dam, French Guiana - Lab288 P3 | ecosystem: Host-associated > Arthropoda: Insects > Digestive system > Gut ... | reverse complement strand
TACAGTACAGTACAGTACAGTACAGTACAGTACAGTACAGTACAGTACATTACAGTACAGTACATTACAGTACAGTACAGTACAGTACATTACAGTACAGTACATTACAGTACAGTACATTACAGTACAGTACATTACAGTACAGTAGGATGGGCACTGCAGTGATCCTTGCACCTTGGCCATTTCCAATCTTTTAGGGCTTAAGCATTCAGCAGTCCTGCACTTTGAACAAAGTGCAGTACAGTACCTTGCTGACGGAGATTTCGGCAAAATCACCCATTTTCAAGAAATGATGGCCCAGTAATCTAAACCTTAATACTGGAAGTGGCTGTCTCTCAGTCCCAACATGTTATGTTATTTCATATGCCTCTTTGCATCTATCATGCCTGTGTCTATAATAGCCTCAGTTTAAGTAGATGTCCTTTCAAATGACAGTGACCTGTTAGCAGTCCTGTCATTATTCTTAGCCAGTTTCTACTCGGGGTAATTCCCGAACTCTTAGCAGAGGATCTATTGAGCAAGCCAATAGCCTGCCATTATCCATGAATAGACTTCCAGTGCTCATTGTGTTTTCTGCTTGTCCAGCACATGATCATTCCCCTGGCAAACTTTGTAGATAATGCCAAGGGCAGGCTCAGGCCCTATAAGTGGGGGTGAGGAGTATTGCTTGGCTGAGTGATCAGCTATTTTGTTTCCATAAGGCCCCATGTATCAACCAGACCATACCAGTTGAATCCTGTTTGTTACATTCTGCCATTTTCATCAAGCTTTCATGACAGTCCGAGACTAATTCAAAATTTATCTGGAAAATGTCTGGGTCCTTCATGGCTGCTTGACTGTTGGAAAGACAACAGATGTTCCTGCCCGTGTAGACCTTCTCTGTATTCTCTGTTACACTTGCCTAGATGGTGTGTATTTCAGCCTAGAATATTGTGGCATGGAGCCCAAGGCTGAAGCTGTGCCCCTTGTTGAGCCCCATCTGTACACCCCAGCACCAGTGCCTGCACTGGTCTTGGACCCATCCAAATGACACCACTCCCCCTTTATTATGTGTTAAACCCATTCTGCCATTCACACTTGTCAGGCAACTTGACTGTGAATGGCTTGTGGTGTGCATATCTCACTGTCAGCCTGCATCTGTAGGATGGGGTCATGCTTCATGTTCCAAGACTGCCTAGCATGGCTGAAATTTATGGCCTTAGGCTACATTGCTGGCTGCCCATTAGTCTGTAGAACCCTGTTGGGCTTCTGCCTAAATCATTACATGACGAGGGGAACCTGCATTGCAACGTTTGGGGCTGTGCCCATTGCCCCTGTGTTGACCAGCAGTTTAATCTCTGTAGCTTGTTGAGTTCCATCCTGCTACCAAAGGCTACCAAACTGTGAAGTCATAAGTCAACAAAGATGTGATCACCATCATGTATATGCAGTACACTACACTGGGTTGCACGCTGTGCACGTTCTGTCAAATGTGCCCTTACAGGTACAGAAACATTGTAAGCCTTATTCATCACATTTTTTTATCTGTGCTTTCCATGTCAATCCCTTGTCCAGAACAAGTCCAAGGTATCTGACTTACACAGTCAGCAGCAATGTTTGTCCACAGAGGGTTGGTCCTTTAGGCACCTTAAATCCCTCTTCCTATTGAATGGTCATATCACCATCTTTTGTGGGTTGATATACGACTGAGTTGTTCCACACCAGTTTTTTACCACATCCCAAGCGAACTTTAGAAGCTCTGAGACGGTATTTTCTGCTTATTAGAATTATTGTATTGTCTGCATACCCCAGCATATAACAGCCACTCTCATTGAGTTCTGTTTTGAGTTTGTCCACAACCACAGGCAGATCTTGTTTTATGCCAGAGTTATGTTCCAGCAAAATGTGCAAATCAAACACACAGTTCCCATTTAGACAGTGTATTTCCTGTTGTTTGGGGACTGACAACCTTATCTTTTATAGTATATGAGTATACTGCTATTGGACATACAGACCTGTAGAGTATATATGTATGTACATTGTATACAGTATTTCTAAAGCAGTAAAAATGTAGGAGACTCACGTCCATAGTTTTTGATGTTGGCAGTCCAACAGGACAGTGGTAGTCTTGCTACACAACAACACTTCAGTTCCTCACCTAGTACTTCGTTTAAATCAGCATTATCACAAACTGTACATATGCTACTATGAGTGAGTCTAACATTTTGGCATATGTCAACAGTTCTTTCAACTTTTTCATGTTTGCATCTAATTCCTCTACATTACTGATTGTGTTACACTGATATTTCACTTGGGTTGCACTAGATGATGTAGATTTACATTTCTCACTCATGATGGTAAGGAAAGCCAATGCTGTTGAAGAGGAAGTTACATGTCTGTGTAATTACATCACCGTGATCAATCCATATGTATGACTGATGGCATAACAGTGAAGTCACTCTCTGCTAGCCTCCTTCAGGGGATAAGGGCGGCCACATATCGTCTCAGCCAAATCGTGTCAAACCAAAAATTATTTTGTGAATTCGAAAAGTGACTTACATTTTCAAGCCATATTCAAACAAAATCGCACCAAAAGAAATTACCGTAAAATGAGACCTACCTGTAGAGGCAATAGAACGCTCTCCTGTGGACAGCCCTTCTTGACACTCCTCCAGAGTTTCTACCTGCAAGCTTGGCTGTAACTTCCCTGCTACCCAGCATGGAGCCAACACACCAACAAATAGTGCAACCAATTCCCTGGCGCACAGCAGCTTCAAAAGAAGTACTTTAAAGCCCCCCTCCATGTCTGGGAATGCAAGTGCAATATCTTGCCTTCTGCTGCGTTCTGTATTTGGGTGACCACATATTGCAGTGCAGTTTCAGTAGACTTAGCTGGTTGGTAGGCAGACTGGTTTTGATGTAAGAACTGAACTTCAGCATCTTGTCCCTGAGATGCCTCTTCACCAGTTTCTCTATCATCTGCAACTTGAAAGACATTAGATTATTTGGACGATATACCTTACCCTGGTATAGTTAGCTTTGCCAGGTGTAGGGATAAAGTCACCTTAACCTGTCTCCAAGCTTTGGGTGTATACCCTCTTGCCTGACAGGCTGTACATATATGACAACATATGTGACTAATTGCTCAGTTCCTTGCTGGAGTAGTGCAGGTACAGTCCTGCCAACTTATGTGGTTTGAACATACTTATCACGTGTTGTATTTTGGGTTGATTGATGACCCTTTAAGACCATTCCAGTTCTCCTTGTTAGCTAAAGAGGCTCCTAGGTTTGGTTGTCCCTGCACTACCATGGTCACTTAACCGCTCTGGGATGTTCTAATATGAAGCCTGTAGAGTTCCTTAAGGGTCTTTTCCTGTTTGTGTCTATCGGCAATCGGGTAGTTTAATAGATCCCACCATGATACTTATTAGTCTGGCCCTATCAGGTACATCCCTTATCCCTTGACATTAGTCCCTTCAAGAGGACTGTTTGGCCTTTCTGATCTTGTAACATGTGAGGACTGCCTTATATGATTCCCAGTTGCCTGCTCCTTCAGCTTGATTAAACAGCCATTGTGTTGAAGTGGTAAAGTGTGTCAACACACTGTTCCACCAAAACCCCTCCTTGACGACTGGCTGGACAGTTTTGATGATTGGACGAGAGGATGGCCTGTTGCAGCATGTCAACAGCCAGCTGTACATCTTGCACCAAGTGTATAGCTCTTGATACAACCCGTAGATTTGCCTTTAGGTCTTCCTGATAGGATTCCAAATTAGTTCCCTTAGGGTTGCAATATGTGACCCTGTCAACTCTCAGGTCACCCACTTGAAATACTGTGTGTCTGTAGGGTGACAGAAATTTCATCAGATACACACCAGTTACACTAGATCCCCTACCTTATCAGTCCCTGGTGTCATGTCTGTAACCTCCCTGTCGCTAATTGTGTTAGGTTCGTTGCCTGGATTAAGGAATTCAGTTTTTTTACTTATCAAGCACTCCATTAGGTATTCTCCCTGTGGCTTGATGTCCATGCTCCCCCATGTAATGTAGTCTGCATTGGCATCACATCCAGTGACGAGCTGCATTTTATTCGTACTGCAGTAGTCAGTGACCTTCCTTAGCCCCTTTGATGGGGGTGGAATATCTGAATCATAGGGGAGATAAGCCAAGGTAACAAGAAGGTCCCTTGTGTTCCCTCCTGCAGTGTGTGTCATCCTCACTGTCACCACATCCCTAGAGCAGAGCTCTGAAAATGGAAAGGCATGAATTGTGTATGTTACAAAATGCAGGGTCTAGCAACAGTACCAGGTACTGCAAAGAGTAGTGTCCCTCTCCTATTGCACAAGCACGTTAAGTGGTTCCCATAGACCCTGGGTTCCTGAATAAGTGCTATATCAGTCTCCTCTTTAACAATTTTTTGACAAAGAAGGACCATCACAGTCCCCACTCTGGTGCAGATGTATTTGGATAACTGTACATCCCTTAGGCTTTAGCCTTTTAAGATCCTTTGGTTGCTGGACTGAGGTTTTATGCCCCGGTATCATTCTGACCTGCCTCAGTTTTCTTAGACCTTCTGTCAAGAGCCTTGGGTAACGTGGGTCTTGTTAATTGTAGACCCGTCACCTCCACAGGTTTTTCCATTGGCTCCCTGTGTCAAGATGCCAGATGAACTGGTTTCCTGCATAGGTAATTGTTTCACATTTGGCAAGTCCTTGCCTTCCATTTTTTTTTTAGCATGTTCTGCCCGTGTTTGCTGCAGATACCAGCTGCCTGGGCTGGTCCAACAGCTTTGCTGGGCCCCTGCTGAACATCATGATAGGGTGCCTCGTTAAAGCAAAGTCTGTGCATTTTCTGGGTTTATGTATAATAGCTGTCTCCATATGCATCCACATGTAGTAGGGAAATATTCACCACCCACAGAGCCCCGTATGGGTGGAAGGCATAAATAGAATACAGTGGGGTGCTGGCTGGTGCCCCTTGGGAATTGTTCATGACACTGCTCACCAACCCAATGTCACGTGGCCATCGACTTGATGCCTTACACCTTAGCTGGATGGACCATTGTCCATGTTAGCCATGTACAGACATTTCACTTGAGTGATGCGGATGCCAGATGTTGGCTTTTGTAGGGGTTGTGGAGCCAGGGTCATTGTGTTCCCCATCCATGTTGGTTAAACATGGTTCCAACAAGTACATGTAACCATTCATCCACTTGAACATAATTGTCTCAGTGTCATCATTAGGGTATGGTTATTCAGATTATGAAATTATAATTTCACATGTAACTGTCAAAAAGGCGAGACAGACTGGGGATGAGGGTTCATTTGCTATCCAGATATTCATTGCAATAATTGCACATCACTTTTGACAGTGTCAACCATTATACATATTGATGATGGTATGAAATAATGTTCATACGCTTGGGAGTTTTGTATGTGGTCTGTGGTAAGAATCAGGAAATGGAAGTTAGATTTTTGTATATACTGCATAATAAATTTAGTTGTGAAAATAAATAATTGTATTATATTGTAGTTGTGGTCTCTGTTGATAGTGTAAGGTGTGTGTTGATGTACATAGTGAAAGCCATATAAAGTGTAAGAAACTGCTTGCTAAGTGTCATTTATCTTTTTCAGGTGGAGGGTGTCAATTACAATATTGTGACAGTTTATCTTCCGCTCACACCTGTTCGAAAGCTTTTCCGAAACCATGTCATTGAAACTGCACCAGCTGTGCCACAGGATGTGATTACATCCATCATTGACAATAATATTTTGAACCCACTAGTTCCTCATTTGAAAAAACCGGAAGAGTCAACCATGTGTTCTGGCCAAGAAGGTGGTGTTAGTGAATCTTATCCAGAGAAATGGGTTGATTCTTGTTCAGAGAAAGGGGTTGATGATGATTCCTGTTCAGAGGGAGGGGTTTCTGAAATAGGGGTTGGTGATCCCTATTCAGAGAGAGGGCTTTTGGAGTTAGGGGATGGCAATTCCTATTCAGAAAGAAGGCATTTGGAGACAGATGTTGACGATACTTATTCAGAGGGAGGACTTTCAGAGATACAGATTGGTGATTTCTACTCAGAGAGTGGGCTTAGTGATACTTATTCAGATACAGGGATTGAGGATTCCCAGACAGAAAGTCAATTTATTTGCCACTCATCTGACACTAAATATTCAATTATGACTCGCAGTAGGAGTAGGTGTGTATTGAAGAATGAAACACACATGACCAGATCTCTGACCAGGAAGATGCAGGAAAGCAGGTCTCCTTCCTGCAGATGTAAATGTTGCAGGGAGACCAAGGAGATGCTAGGAAAGAAAGACTGGAAAGTTCATAAAGACAGCAGTAGCAGCTTTTCTGTGGGTGAAGTGGTACGCAGAAGATGTAGAAGTGGTGGTAGCAGTAGTGGGTCACTACATAGAAGAAGTAGAAGAAGCAGGAGTCTCAGTTTGAGCAGGAACTCCAGAGAGCATCATTATAGTAAAAATACCTTCAGCCATGCAGATATAGGAGTTTGGTCATATCCAGAGTGGGATTCCTCTTCAGAGAGAGGGCTAAGTGATACCTGTTCAGTGACGGGACTTAGTGATACGTATTCAGAGATAAGAGTTGATTATTCCCAGATGGAAAGACAATGTGATTGCCACTTACCTGTCACATCATATTCCCCGATTGTGACTTACAGTAGGAGCAGGTGTGTATTGAACAGTAATACACACCCAACCAGATCTCTGACCAAGAAGATGCTAGAAAAGAAAGAAAGGAATATTCATGAAGACTGCAGTAGCAGTTGTTCTCTTGGTGAAGAGGTAAGAGGAAAACGAAGTGGTAGGAGCGGTAGAGGGATACCACGTAGAAGAAGAAGAAGGAGAAGAAGCAGGAGTCGCAGTTTGAGCAGGAACACCAGAAAGTATCGTTCTAATCAAAATACTTTTAACCCTACAGAGCAGTCATATTCAGAGTGTGATTCCAATTCAGAGAAAGGGCTTAGTGATACCTGTTCAGTGATGGGACTAAGTGATACTTACTCAGATATAGGGGTTGATGATTCCCAGACAGAAAGTCAGTTTAATTGCCACTCACCTGTCAGTTCATATTCTATTGTGACTCGCAGTCAGAGTAAGTGTGCATTGAACAATATTAGATACATGACCAGATCTCTGGCCAAGAAGATACAGGAAGGCAGGTTCCCTTCCTGCAGATGTAAAACTTGCAGGAAGACCAAGGAAATGCTAGGGAGGGAAGACTTGAAGATTCATAAAAACAGCAAAGTTAATTTGAAAAGAAGTGTTCCTCATGTTGAAGCAGGTAGTAGAAGAAGATGTAGAAGTGTTGATAGCTGTGGAAGGGCACAAGATGGGAGGAGTAGCAGGCACAGTTTGGGCAGAAGCACCAGAATGCATCATTCCATTCAAAATAGTGAAGGGTTTATGAATCAGTTCAGAGCTAGTATGCAGGTCAGGAATGAGTCAGAGATAATACAAGAGTATGTTACTGAAGAAATAGATTACCTGAATAATGGCATATTTGGATTGAATTCAGTTAGTAACAGCCAGAGAAGGAGGAGGAGGAGGAGGATGGAGGAGTTAAAGGGTTCGTACAGACTGCATGCCACAGAAATGGCAAGTGGCTCTTTGACAGATTAGTTGTGACATTGTCGTTAGTCAGCTGATAGACTAAACTGTGTTGAGATTCTGACAGGGGTGTGCCATATAGTGTGTGGTGTGGCTGACTGGTGCAGCAAGGCTGTATTGTATGTGAATTTAATTTGGATGTGTTGTGTATGTCATGTGACAGTGAGTAGGCTGGTGTCAATAAATGACAGTGGTATGGATGGGCATAATCTGCAGAAATGTCTGGCAAGTCCAGTATTTGCCATGGTGGCGAAGCTGATCCATCCTTTGGCCCTGTGTGTACAGTCAGTATTGAAGGCTTGGTGAGTCTCGTCAAGAGATTTTACATTTACTTTCTCATGTTCTTGTATGTTGTTTTGAAATACTGCCACTTGGAAATTCATTATTTGAGTTGGCTTTAGTAGAGTCACACCGATGTTTGTCGGGCATGCCGACCAGTTTGGTAATATTGTACAACCACATATTTCATAAGTAACATATTTGGTGAGATTCCATATCCGTGGATTTTTAATCTTAATTTATTTTGTCAAATTGAATGTGTTTTATTTGTGAATTGTTATTGTGTTGTGGTATTGTGACTCAATTTTATTTGCAGAGTAAGGCATTATCATTTTACTTTTTAATTGGTATCTAGTGCATCTAAAGCAGCTGGTAGTAGACCGTATGCTAATGACATATGGTGCAAATTTTGTTAACTGTAAAGTTGAACTGAGATGTTCGAAATGGTATTGGACTATTTCTTTATTGAATATCAGAAGCATACTGGTACACCCACTGTCACATTGAAATGTACTACATGTCAGGGAGTGCTTTGTACAAATATCCATTTATCACCTGTAGAGTGCTAAGCTATTATGTAAAATGTACAGTATGTGCTGTACCAACTGCCAAGTACTGCAACATGCAGCGGCTTATACTTTTGTTTGTTGGCAGTTTCACTCACAAGAAATGTCTGCTGCTAGTGGATTGTGTGAATTGTATATATGCCAATGCATGTTTTAAATGAAAAGAGTTTGAATTGATTCTGGGAAGATTTTTTTATGAACTGCTGGTTTCAGTATTCCTTTGCAGTAGGATCCAAAGACTTGACACCAGTAATACTAAAAACCATCATAAAATATCTCTAAACATCTAATTTTATTTCACAATTCCCAGTCACTTCTGCCAGATCCATATTATGCCCTCTTCCCTATCTCTGAAGAGTTGTCATCTTGTTGGGTGGTGTAATGGTAAGTCTTTAAATTTGTACTCAAGAAGTTACCATTTCAGATCTCAGCTGCCATTTCTAGCTGACCTGACATTTTATGGTTTTACCCAGTCTCTGTTGCCAAAATAACATCTTAAATAAACCAAGGATCAGCCATACCAAAAAATTTCTCTTTAATGATTGTAGGGGTATTTGTTGTGTTTTCTGTGAAAGTGATCTTTACGGCATTAGGTAAGCCGTGCCGACGTGGGATATATCATAGCTTTATGGCATGATGTCATGTACTTTGTCAGATGGTTAACGGTGTATCTTGAGGTAACTGCTGCCTCCATGCTAATGGCACCCAGTCACATCCCTGAAGACCACACAGTCTGTATGAATTCTCTGTGCAGTGAGAATCACTGTCTTGTGGCATTCATTCTTATGTCACACCCCACATCTCTATTCTGTGTCTCATCCACATATTTTTATGATTGATTTTGTTTTCAGTACGCCACGTGAAAGTTCATCAAAACACATTGTTTTTTCTTGTATTTTGTCAGATAATTGTATTGTATTGGAGGGAAGACAAGGTCATATAAGCTTGGTGCAAAATGTTTGTTAAAAATAATCATTAGTTCTTCCATGGTTAGAGAAATTTTCTGCTTTTGTGAGTCTCAAAGACTAATTTCTGTGTTCGTAAAATTGCTTTGTTCTCTTTGTTCCTCTTTTTTTTTTCTTTCTTTTTTCTTTTTTGCAAATTGAATTCATTAAGAAACCTCTGTATGCCTTAATGAGACCTGTAAGTTGTGTGTTGAATATAAATTAATGTGCCTAATGTTTCATTAAATGCACAGGTTCATTAAAATAATTTCTTATATGGAATGTTTCAATCACAATGGAGTATGTGGTACATTTTTTTTTTGTATGAGGCTGGTTTTTTTTTTTTTTAAGACTGTGCTTGACATGTGGCCATTTTTATGCTGTTCATTTTTAGGCACTTTTGCAAAATTGCAGAAAAAGTGACTCTCAGCTTGGTCTTGTCTGTCCCCATGGAACAACTTGGCTTCCAGTGGATGGATTTCCATGAAAGATCGGATGCTTTCCATAGAGACGCGTGTGCACATGACGGTATCTCGCTGAATTCTTCTTACAATTTGAAATGTTTCGGACAGAAGTTGTAGAGAAAATCGAAACACATTTTGTGTTCAGTAAGTTCGTTCAGAAAATTGTGCAACTTATGAGATAATATGGAAACATGCTACAGCCAGACTGGCACAGATGACAGTGTGATATGGCATGTGCACGTGCATAACCAGGGCTGCAGACACGCTCAGCATAATAATACTTATAACATTGCCATGGCAACAGTGGTTACTCAAATGCATGTCATTTTTACTTACATTGTATGTCTTGTTAGTTTTGTATTTGTCTCAGGATGAAAGTAGCGTACAGCCAGAAAGTCCTCGGTTGTCATCCCTGCCATTTATCAATGATCCATGGTCATAAGTGCTCTTCAATTTATGTAGTGTGGCTTGAGAGCCTGCATTTTACTGTAGTCATTTGGTGGATCGGCATCACAAGTGCGGAAGTTGATGCAGTGCCAATTCAGTATTAAGACAGCAGGTTTGTGGGACTGTGTTACCTGTGATAGTATGCTGTACTGTTCAATATGTTGATAGTGTACAGAATGTAAATTGGACTTTAGATATTACTAGTATTTAGTATGGTCTTCATGCAGGGTATTTACAGTTATGTACCTGAGACAACCCATGCTTCTAGTGTATATAATACTGTAGCTGTTCTGTAGTTACAACGTATGGTACATGTAATGTTATTTCCCATATAGAATTTTTTGTACTTTTGCATTAGAACTTTCCAAAGATTGTGTGCGGTGCTAAATATTGCTGTTATCTGTAGTTCCTTGATGCCTTGCCTTCCCAGTATGTTCCTTAGGCATTTTCTGAATGATTTTGAGAAGGTTCCAGTTGCCCCTGGTATTAATGTTATCACTTTTGTTTTTACAGTCCACATGTGCTGTATTTCTTTTGCAAAGTCTTGAATTTTAAAATCTTCTCAGCTTATTTTTTGGTAACATTTCTTTCTCCCGAAGTTGCAGCATGTATTTGCAAGCATACATTTTCTTTGTCATGGATTATGATGTCCAGTTAATTGTTAGAAATACTTATCATCTCTCTTTCACACACACACACCCCATTAATGTGTTTATTTCCTGATTTTCAGTTTGCACCTTGGACACCCTGTTGTGTTGTATATATTACAAGGTATTTGCCAGTCACCATCAACACAACTAATTATTATGTTTTATCAGATGCATTTCACAGCTGCATGTTTTGACTGCTAGGTGGTAACCTTCAGGCCATTACAATACATGAAAATAAAATTGTGGAAGACACAGAGCAGTGATTTGTATTTATGTGCACAGGTGGCCACCTGTTTTAGTGTAGTGTTAACCATGCATGGTTTTGTGAACAGCCACAAGTGTGGCTACATGTCCTCTCTGACATCGTGTTCCTGGGGATGGTATTATGGGAACCAGAAATTTGCACTCCTGTGGACAAGAAAATCCAGACGTGTAGTGTCATGGTCAAAACTGTGGTGCAGAGTATTAATAACCTGATTAAACCACATGTTATTGAGGGACATGGGAACTTTTCACGCAGTGAATTGCTGCTGTATTTAGGGAATGTGCTTCTTGCTACATGGTGGTGCACCTGTACATTTCAGCAAAGAGGTAACGGAATTTTTCAAAAGAATCATAGGAGGAAGTTTGATATAAGGAGACGGAGTGGCGGCTTGGCCCACGTGGTCACCTGACTTGAACCCATTAGATTTCTTTTGTGTGGCATATGGATGACAGTAGATCACAGAAGCAAGGTGTAGGTTACTAGAGGCCATAAATGAAGCCACCGTTGGTGTTGGTAATGAACTGGCGACACATTAAGTGTCACAAGTAGCAGCATGTGTGCAGTCTGCTGGGGCATTTTGAACATGCTGCAGTAATGATAAAACTGACATGTTGTAAATGATGATAAAGTAGATCTAAAAAAAAAAAACTTATTGTGTGGTACACCAGGGTGGCATGTAGTGTGGTAACTGTCTCAAACAAGGTGTAGTGTATGAGGATTTTTTTTTTACTGCACATTACCTGTGGAACTCACTTTGTGTTTGGTCACTACATCATGGAACATCTGTATATAAGCTTTGGGTTTGATACAGAAAGTGTAATGGCAGTGACTTGGTACCAGAGTCATGAGAGATTGGGAACTAAGATATGTGTCACTATGGGCTGGAACACCAGGGCTTTGCAGTTGTATTTTGAGTAAGGACAAAAAATGCCTCCCTTATGTAAATAACCCATACCTTCTCTGAGCTTCATCCAGCCTCCTACTGAGTGGGTACCTTGAATGACGCACCTAGGGTGTGAAGATGACCCCTAACCTTAATGTAGGGCCAAGGTCTGGAATGCATGGAGCTCATCTGAACACAGTAATGTTAGTGTCCATTGTCGAGTTCATGAACACAGTAATGAAGCTTCAGGATTTGTGAAGGCCAGAGATTTACTTACCTTCACACTGGCAGTCAGCCTCTTAGGAAGTATCCTGAATGGAATTATGAAATATTGTATTCATATTTTAGGTGATCCATGCTGAAGTGCTGCAGTGTTAGGTCCCACTGTGACCATGACCAGTTGTCTACATATTACATTTTAAACAGCCATGAAACATTTTGCAGTGTTAAGGTGGTTGTGCACTGTGGCACTGTCTTGGTTGGAGGCACAGCATCTCATTTTCTTGCATCTAGAAGCGATAATGCTGAGTGCAATGTAAACATCTGTTCTTTTCAATCTATGATATTTGAGTCCTTTTTTTCACACACCTAAATCATTTATATTCAGAATATGTTTGAGACATATCTGGGTCCAGCGCAAAAATAAATCTTGGGGCACTACATATGCATACTCCAGAGCCGACATTGCAGATATGGAAATTTAAGAACTTACATACAAAATATATTTTGACTTGAAATGTGAAATACGGCCAGCTTTGCGTGGACCCCATGCAGCTGCATGGAATGTGACTGCATTAAACCTATCCTGCACAGGATATTGTTGTGGAAAGTGTATATGAATTTTAAATTATTGAGGTATTTGTGGGTGAATAAAATGATTTGTTATATGAAATACTACACCTTTTATTTATAAATGATGACTTTTATTATTTGACAAAATTGTAATGAGGGAAGACAACATGCATAGTACAGAATTATTATGCTTCTTCCGCCAGCTCTTCTTCCTCTTCAAACTCAACATCATCCTCAGCAGTAGCTTCCTGAAAAAAATAATAGATATTGATGTGTAATTTGTACCCTTGCTCTTGTATGTCTGTCCAAATGTCATGCGATCATGCTGCCCCACTTGGGAAAGTTTACATCAGAAGGAAAACTTGTTATACAGTGGTGCTGCAGGTTTTCATGATTTTCCTCCTCTTCTGATTAATTGCAGGGTCCTACCTAAAACTGGGCTGTTCCCATTGCAGTTCATGTTTCATTAGTTTTACAATTCAACTCTGTGCTGTGCAAGTTGCAATCAAAAAATTATACGTTTAGGTAATCAAATTAAGGCAGTTTTGATGAGCTGAATATGTAGCTCAGACCGGAAAGCAGAAAGGAGAAATTCTTGCAGAGTATTGGTTGATAAAGTGACCTCATACCTGATACTGCTGGTATTCTGACACTAGGTCGTTCATGTTTGACTCGGCTTCTGTAAACTCCATTTCATCCATCCCCTCTCCCGTGTACCAATGTAAGAACGCTTTTCGCCGGAACATTGCTGTGAACTGTTCAGAGATGCGTTTGAAGATCTCCTGGATTGCCGTTGTGTTGCCAATGAACGTTGCCGACATTCGAAGGCCACGTGGTGGAATGTCACATACTGCGACCTTCACATTATTTGGAATCCACTCAACAAAATAACTGGAAAAAAAGTATTTTATTGTGCTCCATAAAAGTGTACTTGATTGGCTATCTTATTTAATAAAGCAACTGATGTTTTAGTTTTTTCTTTTTGTATACTCTGAACACAGCTTCTCAACCATCATGTTAAAGTGTCTGTGCTTGGTTTTTATAATAGTAATTCCTGTCCCATAATATTTTGCTCTACTGCCTCCTCCTCCTCCCCCCCCCCATTTCATTTCTCTCTTCCAAAAACTCTTTTATTTCTTTCTATAAACTGTGGTACTTGAAAACGTATAGATAAAATTAAGGTTTGTAACTTACACTCAAGTATTTCAATGTTGTGAACATTTAACAAAATCAAAACAAATTTATGTTTCCAGATTGTGGTTTGGGTTCAATCACTGTAACACTGTCTCCACATAGGGGTTTGCTATGTGACACATGACGTTTCCATTAGCCTTTGCACTACCAAACTGTCACTGCCTTCAGAACCTCAATCAAATAATTTCGGACTTTAGTATGCCTTATATTTTAGCATTTGACTTGTATTCAATAAAATAAAGTGAAGTCCTTGTGCATGCCATGACGGCATAAAGGGGTAGTACAGGTACAGATTCACTTCACCATAACCTCAGTACGAGGTGGAGAAAAGTGGTCGACTTCATGCACCAGCTTCTTTACCAATTGGAAAGAGCCCCAGTCCATTGAATAGGAGGCTGGTGGGCCCCACATCTGGTCTAGAAGAACTTTGAGAAGAGAAAATTTCTAGCTTCAGCCAGGATATGAACCCTGTACTATCCAACCCATAGCTAATTTATATATTATCCCAGCTCCCAAACAAGGCCAATAGAGCATGTAAAATTACAATCCAAGCTTCTGTTTTCTTGTAAATGAAATACATTAAACACATATTACCTTATATTTTATTATTATTTTGCACCCAATTAGTCACATTACCATCATGTTCCTTTTCAGTTTGTGTCATCATTGCTTTATTTAAAAAAAATATTAGCAGCTGACTATTATATGCTGAAGTGTATAATGCCATGAAGGAACATTCTGTTGTTACCTGGAATTCTTATTTTGAACATTGAGCATCTGTTCATCAACTTCCTTCATTGACATCATGCCCCTGAAAATGGCTGCTACAGTGAGGTATCGTCCATGTCGGGGGTCACATGCGGCCATCATATTTTTAGCATCAAACATCTAGAATGAAGGAATCACATTTTAGTAAGAAATTCTCTGAATCTAACATATTAAAGATGTTCAGTGGCACTTAATTTGTGCTGTATAAAACATTTTCATTTTCTTACTTAAGCAGTGTCATTCTAATTTCAGTTTCATTTTTCCTTTGGTATGTTTCTGTGGTAATGCTGTAGCCACAAATATGTGGCCTTCACTGCAGCTGGCTGCAAATACAAATTAAACCTGTCTACAACTGATCACCATAAGTCATGGAGATGTACATTTTCTTGGAGGCAGGAACCAAATTTGATACGTGATACTTTAAGTTCTTTTGGTGCTGAACATAGCACAATGTCCTTTTAGTTGGCTCCGGTAATTACCTGACTATAAGACGAATATTTTCCTTAATTCATCATCCAAAAAAATGGGGAGTAACAATATAATTGTGCATAGGGTCAAAAAGTCCTGTATGGACATTTTTGTGAAAACTGAAAATTGTGAAGGAGGTTGTGGTAGTGAAACATAGGCAGTGATGAAGCAAATGAAATCATTACTTAAAACATGGGAGTGGAAAATATGAAAGATATGTGGCCCAATAAAAGATTAAAATGGCTGGAGAATCCAAACTAATGATGAATTGCAGGTTATGTATAGAAAACCAGATATTGTAACAACAATAATAGCAATAGTACTAGAATGGGCTGGTTATCTGGTAAGAAGACCCAATGATAGGGCTGTTAGGAAAGTATATCTGGGGAAACCAGATTGAAGAATAAATCTGGGAAGACCACAATTAAGGTGGTTAGACTGTACTGAGAATGATCTGAAACTGAAGGGTGTCCAGAGATGGGGGAGAAAAAAGCAAAAGACATCAGTATGGGCCATCATTTGGAAGAAGACGCTGGTTACACAATATGGACCGTATGCCAAAGAAGTAGGTTCATCTCGTATCCAGGTAAATACTGTATGTACGTACGCTTCAGGTGAACTTTCTGCCTCCTTCATTATGGAACAATTGCAGTTACCTCACCTTTTATAGTATAATTTACATGAGCTTGGAAAGAGTTAAGGAAAAGAAAAATAAAAGACAGTTGATAAACTTGACCTTACCTGCTGTGTAAGTTCAGGCACAGTGAGTGCTCGGTACTGTTGGCTCCCTCGTGCTGTCAGTGGGGCAAACCCAGGCATGAAGAAATGCAGACGTGGGAAAGGCACCATATTGACTGCTAGTTTACGGAGGTCAGCATTCAGCTGGCCTGGGAACCTGAGACATGTTGTCACCCCTGACATTGTGACCTAGTGGAAATGAAAACAGTATTCACTCACTGCAGATGGTTGTTGGCTACAGGTGTAACTGTTTTGGGGAGTATTCTGTGTACTTATTTATTTATTTATGGTTCATTTGATGCTGGTTTCAGATCATGTAGTGTCGTGATAAGCTAATACTGATTTGGAAATGACATAGAAGGAAGCAATTTTAGCCCATCTGGCATGCACACAGTCTTCTTGTATCAACTGGATACAATGAAGATAATTCATGAACTGAAATGTTAGCACATATATTAAGATTTCTTCCCTGAACAATATCAAATGTGGAGGTCATATTCTATGAGAAGTGCTGAAGAATGCAAGTATTCCCATAATCGAATACTCACGGACAGTAGGTGATTAATGTCCGTGTATGTTGCGAGGGAAATGCGCAAGGTCCGGCTGCAGATATCATATAGAGCCTCATTGTCAAAGCAGTAAGTTCCACTGCTGTTCTCCACCAAGTGGTTCACTGACAACATGGCATTGTATGGTTCCAAGATCACTTCAGACACCTGAAAATATTATGCACTATGGTATGTTAACTGATTACCCTACTTACAGATACGAGGTGGTTCAGATCTCCATATGTGGGTGAGGTGAGCTTCAGTGTGCGGAAGCAGATGTCATACAGAGCCTCGTTGTCTATGCAGAATGTCTCGTCGGTGTTCTCCACCAACTGGTGCACTGACAGTGTGGCGTTGTATGGCTCTACCACTGTGTCAGACACCTGTAAGCATACGCCACACAACAACATGCCAGCCCAGCTAATAAGCAGACGGTTCACACAGTAAGCACAGGCAGTCTCTCACAATGTCCAGACCCACTTTACACATCATAAGGGGGCTTTCACACACTGCTAAAAAGAAACCCTTTCACTAAATGACTCACTGGATAGATGGTCCCTGTTATGGATTCGTGCTGTTCATCACACTCACCACAAAAGGCCACACCATTGCACTTTCCACAGACCATTATTTATGTATAACATGATCACAATGTAATTACATAATATCCATTTTGCAGTCTGACTGTAATTTTATGGCACTTGTGTCACAGGGCAATCATCAACTACAGCAGTGTCACCTATCTTTCTAAACACTTATGCTTGTGTTGTTACCTCAGTACATTATTTCTTCCTTGGCATCTGATGATAATGATACTATTTGCTACTCATCGCAGATAACTCCGTAGTTCCTGTCTTAGACAGTGTCAGAGTACAGAAGAAGTACAAGTATTCTGTGCAGAACAATATTTTTATTGGTTAACTCAGGCAACACCAAAGATATGCGCTCTGTTAAGTGTTTGTAACTTCCTAACCTGACAATGCTGTATTACCACCTGTGGTTGAGTCCAAGTAACTAGACAGGTTCTTTGCAAGGCGCCACAAAACTGCAACTGGACTCTCCCACCCATCGTACTATGAAACTGGTCTGTTGAGTCAGTGCTTATAATGAGATCTTCCTACCCAAATTTCGTGTATACCTCTGAGATTTCAGGTTCAAACTGCAGTAGTTACTGCACAAATTACAGCCATGTCATTCATTAGGGATGTTTCCAATGAATCTTCTGCCTGCTTACTTCTGTCCTGAATATGGAGGCTGCAAGTTGCTCCAAAATAAGTCATAACCACCTACAGACTACATGGTATCATGAACTCAGCCAGATGTCCACAAAATTAACTATTAGGTAGGGCTGAAATGAATACCCCCTGTGATATACACAATGATATACAGTGCTTTTAAATTGTTTTCATTCATGAGTACATTTCTGAACATGTTTCTGACTCCCACCACCTTCATTTGTAGAAGCAAAAACAACACAGTCAAGCATGACAATCACAAATGCAACCGATCATAAAACTGTCAAAAGATGATGATGTCCACTAACAGTTGAATTATAGCGGAGGTGAAATATGGAATTGTGAACAGGGCATGTAATAATCAGATACACAAGTGACGGTGAAAAGTAAGTTTAAAAATCATATATCACATTTAGACTAAGACAGTCACAGCTCCAGAGTCTAACATTTTACAGGACAGATGTTTTGTTCTATGTATGTAGAATATATATGCAGTGGCTAAGGGCATAACTGATAACTGTGGAAGGAGAGTAGTGGAAGATGCCTTCTTATTACACTGTTTTAAAAACATCTTTGTCTGCCAGAAGGGGCAAAAAACTTTTCATGTTATGGCCCTACTATTCTGGAATATCTTCAAGTGGTTCTTTGAACAGTCATATAGACATCTTCATGGTACCATAAAATTCGTATATTTTCTACGCAAGAAACATAGCTACACCCTTGACAAAGATACGCACTCACCACGCACGCTCCACACATGTAAGTAATGCAACCATGCACACCATCATAACTCAAAAAACCCATGCAGTATTGTAAGGTAAAATTTTGTTATACAGATGTATATTCATCATAGTTTCATCTAGCAACCCCACAGTGAATTATTACTT
>Ga0123353_10004062_pt1 | contig 18745 bp, 11 predicted proteins | sample TergutLab28metaG_3_FD_92763 | JGI IMG/M metagenome (GOLD analysis project Ga0123353, IMG submission 92763) | Labiotermes labralis P3 segment gut microbial communities from Petit-Saut dam, French Guiana - Lab288 P3 | ecosystem: Host-associated > Arthropoda: Insects > Digestive system > Gut ... | reverse complement strand
CTCCATCTTCGTGTACCAAACTGCTGTCTCCATCTTCGTGTACCAAACTGCTGTCTCCATCTTTGTGTACCAAGCTGCTGTCTCCATCTTCGTGTACCAAGCTGCTGTCTCCATCTTTGTGTGCCAAGCTGCTGTCTCGATATTCGTGTAGCAAACTGCTGTCTCCATCGTCGTGTACCAAACTGTCTTCACCTTAGTGTACCAAACTGCTCTCTACATCTTCGTGTACCAAACTGCTGTCTCAGTTTTCGTGTATCACACTGCTGTCTCCATCTTCGTGTACCAAGTTGCTGTCTCCATCTTCGTGTACCAAACTGCTGTCTCCATCGTCGTGTACCAAACTGTCTCCACCTTAGTGTACCAAACTGCTGTCTACATCTTCGTGTACCAAACTGCTGTCTCCGTTATCGTGTATCACACTGCTGTCTCCATCTTCGTGTACCAAGTTGCTGTCGCCATCTTCGTGTAGTAAACAGCTGTCTCTACCATCGTGTACCAAACAGCTGTCTCCATCTTCGTATACCAAGCTGCTGTCTCCATCTTCGTGTACCAAGCTGCTGTCTCCATCTTTGTGTGCCAAGCTGCTGTCTCCATCTTTGTGTACCAAGCTGCTGTCTCGATATTCGTGTAGCAAACTGCTGTCTGCATCGTCGTGTACCAAACTGTCTCCAACTTAGTGTACCAAACTGCCGTCTACATCTTCGTGTACCAAACTGCTGTCTCCGTTTTCGTGTATCACACTGTTGTCTCCATCTTCGTGTACCAAGTTGCTGTCTCCATCTTCGTGTAGCAAACTGCTGTCTCCATCATCGTGTACCAAACTGCTGTCTCCATCTTCGTGTACCAAACTGCTGTCTCCATCGTCGTGTACCAAACTCTTTCCACCTTAGTGTACCAAACTGCTGTCAACATCTTCGTGTACCAAACTGCTGTCTCCGTTTTCGTGTATTACACTGCTGTCTCCATCTTCGTGTACCAAACTGCTGTCTCCATCATCGTGTACCAAACTGCTGTCTCCATCATCGTGTACCAAACTGCTGTCTCCATCATCGTGTACCAAACTGCTGTCTCCATCGTCGTGTACCAAACTGCTGCCTCCATCTTCGTATACCAAACTGCTGTCTCCGTCGTCGTGTACCAAACTGCTGTCTCCATCTTCGTATACCAAGCTGCTGTCTCCATCTTCGTGTTCAAAACTGCTGTCTCCGTCTTCATTTACCAAACTGATGTCCCCACCTTAGTGTACCAAACTGCTCTCTCCACCTTCACGTACCATACTGCTGTGTACATCTTCATGTACCAAACTGCACGGTGTCACGGCGCAGAATGTCGCAACAGTGATGTTTATAGCATTTTATAATTCTTATATTTGCTGGGTCTTTATATCCTGGAGTATTCAGTGGAAAAGTATTTGCAAATTGTGTATAAATTTTCGGCTGCGACCACATGAAAGGTTCATAGCCGGAGGTACCGAGGAATATCGGGATACTTTGTCTGCCGACCGGGATTTGAACCCGAAAACTGCCCTACACGAAGCCAATGAGCAAATTACTCTGCTGCGACGTTCAGTTCATTATGGCTGGAGCAAATAACGTTTCCTCGCATTACACCGAAATGATGAAATATTTATCAGACTAGGTAAGATTACTCACTTTTGAACTGTCGAAGCGATAAGCAGTTCTTTGGAAACTGCAGTCTCTGATAATGTCATCGTCTTCTGCTGAGCGCACGTCGACCGGGTTCGGGCACGCAATGTCGCGGGTCACACCCATTATCGTCCGTCTAACGAATAGCGCTCTGTTCTCACTAGTGGTAACTGTGTGCACCGCCATTTTAACACCGAGTCCCTGAGTGGTGTCTGGACAGTGGCCTGAATGTTACAGTCAACACCGACTGTTCATTCTAATAGAGAGAGGTCCGAACTTAATCTTTATGTACCTGGTGTCGTAAAAGTTAGACAGTAAAGCTCGCTAAGTGTGATTATTTTCATGCGCGATCAGTTTATTTTATTTTATTTTCAGCGGTTGGCAGCTCTGTGGTACAGATGTTTCTGTTTCTGTCATCTGTTGTGTCTTTAGTTTGTGTACTCAGTTATAAACCTGGCTGTAAATAAAGTAGTGATTTGCTGGAACAACTGCACAATGTCCGTATAGCAACATTTGATACACCCGGTATGACAGGATGTTCTGTGTAACTACCAACAGTCCCCGTTTAAATTACGTACAGTTTTTGTTTCTTGTGATAAGCCTAACTGTTAGACCCAAATTACAGTCCCAGCGGGACGCCACATAATCGACTTGACGCCATGTTCGTGGATGTCGGCAAGGTGCGCCGCTGTAATGCCGACCGGAGCACAGTTACCCGAGATTTTGGTTGTATGTGGCGCGGTACGTCCCATAGTGATCCTGAGCAGAGTCCTTCTTGAGAAGCTAACCGGTTTTTAGCTAGTCAAGAATTTCCCCGCATTTTATGGAACCCGAGAGTTCATTACCGCATTCACAACAGCCCACCACCCGCCCGTACCCTAAGCCAGATCGGTCCAGTCCATACCCCCACATCCCAGTTCTTGAAGATACATCTTAGTATGCCCCCATCTACGCCTGTGTCTTCCAAATGTTCTCTTTCCGTCAGGTTTCCCACCAAAACCCTGTATACATCTTTCCCCTCCCCAATACGTGCTACATGTCATGTACATATGGACAGCTAACTCTGTTATCTGTACTGTAGATTAGCAGCAGTCTGCAGACTGACAGTTCAGAGTGCTGGTGTGCAGTGATAGGCCATTTGTTTATCGCTGCAGATAGGCAGTGACTGTACGATAGACATAGCGTATCGGGAGAGCGATTGTGACGTCACTATGTTTCCGGCAGAATTGTCGTTGCGCCCGCTGCTAACATCTGAATGCTGCAGTCAGTCGAATTAAAGCCAACCCTTGTCTATTCTGCCTAGTGTTCCACGTGAGTGATAAGTGTTCTGTACTGTTGCAGGCGGATAGCAAGGTCTGGCTGTGTCCGGCTGTACCAGGCAGCACTGTAGTGGACTGTAGTGTTTCAGACCAAATAACCGCCCTGAACCGTGTAGTGAGGCTATAAGTTTGGCCATTTTCGGGCAGAGAGGGCGCCATTTTATGTTTAGTGTACTTGTGACTCTGCGTGCAGAATCGAATGAAAGGACAAGAAGGAACAGTGATTGGTGAAGAGCGGCGCTGCCGTTACGGAAGGTCATGTCCCGGCATTTGTCGGGAGAGACTAATGACAACCACGAAATACGTGAGGTTTGGCCTGACTTGTTCTCAGAATTCCAGTGGCCACTATATGTACTGTCAGTTTAACACTCAACAAATTCTACGTCTGCCCACACAGTGTGTTTATGTGTTTAGTGTGGATCTCCTTGGAGCAATATGTTCCAACTACAGACCGATCACGTTACCTAACATGGCGTACAAGATATTCACAATTCTTCTGAACAACAGACTGTCAAAAATTGTGGACTCTAAACTGAGTGAAGCTCAGGCGGGATTTAGACAGAACAGATCAACATTAGACAATATATTTATTACACGTCAAACATTTGAAAAATGCCCTGAATATAATATATATCTCCATAATCTATTTGTCGATTGTCTACAAGCCTTCGACTCTGTCAATAGAAATAAAGTAAAAGACAGTCTAAATGAATATAATATTCCATCCAAGCTAATAAAATTAATAGCATTAACACTCGGGAACAAGCACAATGTTAAAAATAAACAATGAACTCAATGGAAAATTTCATGTTCAAACAGGGGTAAAACAGGGAGACCCCTTATCAGCTACACTCTTTAGTATTGCCATTGACTGTATATTAAAGAAAATGTAATTGAGAGGAAACATCTCCACCAGACTAAGGCAATGCACTGCTTATGCAGATGATATTTTAATAACTGTTAGAACAACACAAGCAATGATAGACACATTCGTAAAACTGAAAAATGAATCTCTAAAATATGGCCTAACAGTAAATGTACACAAAACAAAATATCTGAAATGTTCCAGGAGACAAGACCAATTAAAAGCCATCAATATTGAAAACAAAGAAATTGAACAAGTTAGATCATTTAAATATCTTGGGTCGACTGTAAATACAGACAGTACAATAGAAGAGGAAATAAAGGAACGAATTGGTCTAGGAAATAAGCCTTCTTTGCAAAGCAAGCTTATATCTAAAAACGCGAAACTGAAATTGTGCTTCTCAGTAATTAGATCAGTAGTCACATATGCTTGCGAAACGCGGATTTTAAAAGAAACAATAACCAATAGACTAATGGTTTTTGAAAGGAAAATTTTGAGGAAAATATTTGGCCCAACCTATGAAATGGATCCTGGAGAATAAAAAATAATCAGGAATTGGATAAAATAATAAAATATAAGAACATAATAAACTTCGGCAGAGTGCAAGGGCTAGGATGGTACGGTCATATCGAAAGAATGCAAGAAACAAGAATGGTCAAAACAATACACCCCTGGAAACTCAGTTCAAAGAGACCAATGAGGACACCAATGATACGCTGGGAGGATGATGTTAAAAAAGATGTACAGAGGTTAAAAGTGCCAAATTGGAAGACCTTTGTCCAGGATAGAAGAAATGGAAGGAAGTGGCTGAGAAGGCCAAAACTCTGCACTAAGAGTTGTAGAGCCGCACTAAGAAGAAGTGTAGATCTCAGAACAAACAGCGATTATTTCCCTATAGCGCATTAACTGACTGGTTTTTATAACCGAGATTTAACCCTTTGTAGACCAGTGGTCACTGTATATTCCACCAGTTTGACATTCAACAGTTTCACGTTCTGCCCACACAGTGTATTTATGTGTTTTGTGTGGATCTCAGCACGAACAGCGATTATTTCCCTATACAACATTAGCTGACTGGCTTTTTTTAACCGAGATTTAATCCTTTGTAGGCCAGTGGTCGCTATATGTACCACCAGTTTGACATTCAACAGTTCCACGTTCTGCCCACACAGTGTATTTATGTGTTTTGTGTGGATCTCAGAACAAACAGCGATTATTTCCCTATACAACATTAGCTGACTGGCTTTTATAACCAAGATTTAACCCTCTGTAGGCCAGTGGTCACTATATGTACCACCAGTTTGACATTCAACAGTTCCACGTTCTGCCCACACAGTGTATTTATGTGTTTTGTGTGGATCTCAGAACAAACAGCGATTATTTCCATATACAACATTAGCTGACTGGCTTTTATAACCGAGATTTAACCCTTTGTAGGCCAGTGGTAACTGTATGTTCCACCAGTTTGACATTCAACAGTTCCACATTCTGCCCACAGAGTGTATTTATGTGTTTTGTGTGGATCTCAGAACAAACAGCGATTATTTCCCTATACAACATTAGCTGACTGGCTTTTATAACCGAGATTTAACCCTTTGTAGGCCAGTGGTCACTGTATGTTCCACCAGTTTGACATTCAACAGTTCCACCTTCTGCCCACACAGTGTATTTATGTGTTTTGTGTAGATCTCAGAACAAACAGCGATTATTTCCATATACAGCATTAACTGACTGGTTTTTCTTAGCCTCAAAGAACGAACAATGTACGGATGCTCTCAGTTCAGTAAATCTCGGTTTCAAACGGCAGTCATACCTGTTCGGTACGCCGTACTGTGCGGTTCATTTATACAGCGCAACATCGCTTGACGCAGGCGCAGAAACGCTCCCCTCGGCGGTTACTGTCAGCATGTAAAAAATTCTTGAACTGCTTAGCGGGTTTTCGTGAAATTCGATTTGAGCGTTTTCGGAAAATTGCTTAGAAAATTCGAGTTTCGTTAAAATCTGACAAGAATAGGGTTACTTTACTTGAAAACCTATATACATGTTTGATTATATATCGCTAAATTCTTCTCAGAATGAGAAATGTTTCTGACATAAGTTGTTGATAAAGAGCACATTTTATGTTCAGTAACTTTTTTTTCCCCGAAAATCGTGCTGTTTGAGATAATGTGGAAAAATATTGTAGATTCGGACAGGCCACAGGTGACAATATGGCGCATGTGCTTTGCTTACTGTATGCCTAAGGCTACAGACACGCTCAGAGTATGTAGTAGTCATTACTTTCCCACTGCAAAAATGGTTGCACGAACGCTCCTGAATGTTACGTTATACGTTCATAGCCTGTCTTGTTTTAGCCAAGAAACGAACTGCCGAAGTCCTGCAGATATGTGGACAGACTGCGTCTGTTTAAAACTGCCGTTGGTGCTCTGCGTGACAGCTGCGTACAGTTCGTTGGCAAGGAGCTGTCTTATCGGCCGCTATCTGTAGACTCTGCGTGTGTGTGTGTGTGTGTGTGTGGGCAAGCATATGCTGTAGACTACGTGGAGATGCAATTGGCTTCTTCCGGCGCGTGGCGCGTGACATCAATAGCTTCCTGCAGCGCTGTGTAACTGTTCTTGATGTGACAGGATATCCCTGGGATATTGGAGAGGCGTTGTGCGATTTGTTAATTATGTAAGGTTTAACCCTGTAACACCAACTGGCTACTATATGTACCACCAGTTTAACATTCAACTCAGATGACTCAGTCGCTATAACGGCTGAGCCATCCCGACCCACCACATACAGGGACCAGGTAAGAAAGGTTCTGAACCGGCCCTTAACATACGTACACCCCTTTCCCCCCACTTATCCCAACTTTTTAAATTTGCCCCTCTTCAACTCAGCATCCATAAAAAGAAAACTGTTCTTACGTAGAAAACATTTTGGGGGTGGGGCATTTGCCCCTCTTGTTCCTCTCCACCCATGTTACGCCTATGATAGTGGGACAGGTTTTTCCTCTTGTCAGTATTATTCCGCCAATGCTTCACACTCATCTGCATCTCTATATCACTATCAGAAGGACGAAAGGGCGAAATCTGGCAGCCTTCCAGAAAGCATTGCTCTGTCTGAACTGGAGCAGCATTGCATATATATATATATGTACTGCCACATTGTAGGGCCGCTTAAAGGGCCAATTGAAAGAAAAATACGGAGGGAAATGGGGACTAGCGACAAGGCAAAGGAAATGAACAGGGAAACAGCGAATGGAAGAACCACAGGTTGGAGTAGAAAGGGAAACAGCCAGTGCAAACAGAACACTTCGTCGTTGTGTTCGTGCGAGGTTACATCCCTCACTGCTTTGTGTTCCTTGTCCGTGTATTGACCGCCAAGTTGTGTGTGTGTGGAGAGAGAGTTATGGCTCCACTGACGATGTCTGGAAGCCATTGCACATGTAGGTTTGTCTTGTCTCTTGTTAAAACATCAGCGGACTCTTTGAGAAACTGATAGTGTGTAAGCTGAGGAATAAAATTCTTGCCTTCCACGGTACCCGAAGGCCCATTAATACTGTGTGCAGAACATCCTGTGCTAGTCACTGGCACTGTGCGCGTGTCCGTATCTGTATGTCTGTCGCAAGCATAAACATGGCAGTTGTCCCCGCGTACCAGTGGCTTCTAGCAGACAGACGCGAGTGGCAGTGCTGTACCACCTTCGGCAGCAGTCGACCGGTATCTATGACTCAATCATTACTGCGACCCCGACCGCTGCAGATAAAAGTCGATTTCGAGGCAGTAGCCCTACTTACCTTATCAAGCGGTCTTTCTAGGAACTTTTTTTAGTTCGTGACGCTCATACGCAGCGCAGCTGTGACGTCATACCGTAGTGCACAGGGTCACTATCGTGTCTCACCCGTTTATTTGGTCACTTCCCACTGCTGTCCCAGTTTTCCCTTGAGTCGTTCACGCTTCTGTTTGCACTGTTTTGCGCTGCTGTTGGCTTTGGGCTCGTATTTGAAGGAGGAGTTGTTTTTTTCCTTCCCCGCAGACACGCTGCTCGTTGCACGTCGAAGTCCTGCAGGAGGAAATCCAGACACTGCATTCTGAATGCCCCTCAGCCCACCTTCGTGCAAAGTATGATTATTCCTGTAAATGCCCTACAAATAAAAGCTGCGCGAGTTGAGATAAGGCAAGCGAGAATGTCACCGCCCGCTGTCACCAAAAGTACTGTCAAAGTAACCAACAGACACGTAATGGCGCCACCATGTATATAGTACGTATGGTGTGAGGAAATAAACAAATGGGCCCTGTCATCGTGCGTGTGCTGACAGCACAGAGCCGCAGCATGATACGGAATGGCACGGGGTTTTCGTGGGCCGCGATAGCGCAGTCCGTATAGCGACATGCTACGGACTGGGGCGTCCGGGGGTCAAATCTCGGTGAGAGCGAAAGTTTCCTAACTGGCGTCCTATACAGTGGGTACAGGGTCATTATTTGGAGTAAATCGGCCGGGGCGTGGCGTTAACCACCCACCCAATCTAACGCCGAGGTTAAAGAAAGAGTAGAGTTATACCGCTACTTCCTCTCTGTGCTTTCATGGCAGGTTATAGGGTGAAGTTTCCTTTTTGACATGGGATTTTCAGGAGACCAGTTCACGTCACCACCTGAGATGCAACCAAGGTTCATCGCTAGCGTTAGGCACAACGATTGAGGGGTTTGTGTGCCCGTCACACATCGCTGTGAAGGTACCAGTTCACATAATTCAGGCTTTTTGCGCGGTGTGTCTTGGCGTTTTTGAAACACGGTTGTCAAATATGGCTCCAAATGCGGCAGTTTTCCCCGTCTCTCCGGTAACGCAAGTGTCGGCGTTCCGGTAACTGCGCTAAGCGAAAGGACAGGAAGTCACCCCCTGTATAGGTCACATTCAGTTAGACCCTGTACAACAGTGGATAATTTGAGGAAAATAAAAGGGAAACACTAAGGTAAAAAAAATCCATTACAGGCTTGGGCAAGCCCTGAGGGTTCCAGGAGGTTGAGGCTCCCAGATTTCAAGAAAATCGGCACATGAAGGTGGTAAGGTTGTCAGGCCTACGCACCGGCCGCCTTTATCACTCAGGAAGTATTCCTGGTACTCATTTCTGTTTAAGGCTCAGTCGACCCCAGAGCCATAGTGTGGCCGGAAAGATTATGGCAGTGAGGTCCTACCAAATGTGATGAGTGTCACCGAGTGTAGTCAGATGCAAGAGTAACCTCTGCACCTGCAGTGGTTACGGAGAGAGAAATCAGAGGAAGAAAGAAAGAAAGAAAGAAAAGAAAGAAAGAAATGCATTAGCGATGCTGTCAGTACTACACAGCAGTGCAGCTCACAACGTCTTGTGACAAACCAGTAATTACATACATAAGCCTAAATTCAGTTTTTGTCGACGGTGGGCGCCTTTGTTTGTAAGCTCATGTTTGTGTTGTTTATTTAACAACGATGCAAGTAGCTCGGACTACATAGCTTCAGTTGAGTAAGTGGACAAGGGATCGGGAAGGACGTGGAACGAAGGGGCCGAATTAGAATTTAAAACCTTCGATTTCGACCTTTTCTTGGAGAATATGAGGAAAGCGACGGAACGCCTGAGGACAATCGGTACCCGGGACATCTTGCTGCCCATCCGCGTAGTCGCATGTCGGAGCGTGTTGTAGTCAGGCACATGTCGATTGGTCGCCCCTGGTGTGTGGCGACGCAGCAGTTTGTGCGCTGCGCTGACGTGTTTTGGTGCTGGAATGTGATGATGTGCTTGTATAAATGCAGCGAGCGGTCAGTCGGCCGGTCCATGGTTGGACTGCAGTCCCGCACGTAGTTCCGGGGCTGATCTCTTGAGCAGAGGGTTGCAGGCACTCGCGCTGTGCTTCACCAATATCTGTACGTTTCGCATGGCAGTCACAGCCATGTGACTGTTTCCCTCAACAGAACTGAGTGAGTCGAGTTGTTCCTCCACTCCTCTTCATATTTTGCACCCTTCTCAACAGTAACCAGTTGGTTTGTAGGCAGAATTGCGAAACGCGACTGTTAGCTTAGCTTCGTCATGTCTGTCTGTCTGTCCGCATGCAACAACTCCGCTCCCACTGGAAGGATTTCCACGACTTTTAATGTTTGAACATTTTTCTAAAACCTGTCAATAAAATTGAAGTTCCATTAAAATCTGACAAGAATAACGGTACTTTGCATGAGGACCGATATCATTTTTTTATGATCATATTTCGCTTCGTTCTTCTCAGAATGAGAAACGTTTCAGTCAGACGTTGTACAGAAAATCAAAACACACATTTTGTGTTCGGGAACTTATTTTCTAAAATCTTGCTGTTTATGAGATAACGTGGAAAAATATTGTAGAGCGGGGCAGGTCACAGATGGCAATATAATATGGCACATGCACATTGCATGCTGGCTACAAACACACACTCAGAATATGCAATACTTATTGCTTTCCCACAACAGTGGTTACACGAGCGCCCCCGCCCCTCGGTGTTACGTTATACGTGCATGGTTGTCTTGTTATCATTGTGACATTGTGGCTTCTGTGAGGTGGGAACTGGTCCTAAATATAAAGCAAGTGATGTTTAGTCTTCCAATGATCAATTACACTTGATCATTTTGATGTTGGGCATCTCATTGTGCCAGTTGGTACCGTCTGACTGTCAGCACCAGTTGAGTAATGTTGATATTAATTCGTAATATTATTTCGTGGCAACATGTTTCGGCCATATTGCTGTCATCCTCAGGCCAGCGATCAGTAAAAGTAAAATTACGCCCACACAACATAAAATTGTATAAATTGTGTGCAGCTGGACTGAGGTCTTGTGCTTACGAATTCTGATAACACACGTTGCCTTAATTTGTTGCTCTTCTGAGGGCTGTAATTGTTTGTTAATTACATTTGATAAACACGTAACATTGTTATAAAAGCACACACACACACACACACACACAAAACATTCGCTCGATATTATATGTCCTCTCGCTGCACTTAACAGCCAGTTCATGTTGCCTGTCACTACATTATCCCAGCTGTAATAATTTGTAACGAAACATTTTGCAGATAAACTTACAGTTCGGCGATTGACTCCGTTTTGTTTTAAGTGTTTAAACTTATGTGATAGTTTTATAAAAATATATTCTTATATTCTGCTTACACCGCCTATGAAGAAGAGGCTGACATTGTTCCGAAACGTCGGCACATAAAATTCAGGCGCCTGGGACTCACCCAAAAGAAAGAATACAACATTCAGAACACGGCGAAATTTTGAAATCACGAAAGCTTTGATGGTTCTCAGAATTTCAGAGTACGATATTGTGTGTCGTATTGTATATCTGCTCCTTTGAGAAAGTCGTAATCATGGATTCTTTTACTTAAATGGGGGGGTTAGCCCGTCGTAAAGCCTTCAACCTCAAGGACCAGGATTTTTAATCAGGGTTTACTCCCTTGTATGACTACCTAAAAAAACTAGAATTAAGACTAAAGAACACAATAATAGACAAAAGTTGACATATGCATCAGAAGCCTGGATCCTAACAAAAATAAGTAGAAAGCAAATAAACGTTTTTGAAAGAAAAGTGTATAGGAGAATTTTAGACCCAGTATATGACAATAAAAAAGAAAATTGGAGAATATTAACCAATAAAGAAATTTATACAATGGTTAAAAAACCCCCATTGCAGAGACAATAAGATGGAGTAGATTACGTTGTTTTGGGCATGTACAGAGAATGGAAGAAAATAGAATTCCCAGAAAGGTATTATATATTAATTTGGAAACAACAAGGCTGAGAGGTAGACCAGGAAATAGTTGGCGAGATGAAGTGAGGGAGGATGGAAGACTAGTTGGTGGAAAAGGGTATATAACAGAGAAAAATGGAAGAAGCTGCGGAGAACAGCAAGGAATCGTCGCATTCTGCACATGCCAATGGAATGAATGAATGAGTTGTGTACCTGCAATTAAGCAGTAATATAGGATATTGCTTAACGGGTTCAGCTTTCTGATATACATTGATACAGACTGTACTTACACCACGCATCCACCTGAGTGCTACCGCTGAGACATTGAGCAGACGCAAGGATGTAATGGTGGAATGATTCTGATTGGGGGAAATCCGAAGTCTTCCTTGACAAAACCATCCCATTATCAGGTTGTCTACTGTACTCCCCACATAGAGTGGTCTGGCACTGAACCAGGCCCTCGCCTGAGCCATGGCACAGGCTATGTCAGAATCTGAACGTTGCTTGATGGCAGTAGCTGTTGGCCGCACGAATGACGAGCGGCCGCTTGTTTTGCCGTTGTTGTTGTTCGATGCAGTGAAGCCTTTGTTAAATCCGTCGGTCCTGAAGTTGGCGACCTTCATGTTGCTGTGAAAGGGACAGAGGGGGCTGGCCTCCCTGGTCATCAGGTTTTTCTTTCTGTACAGAATACTGCTGGTTGGGTCAGTCTCGTTCCTTAGCCACACAAACGGTATGTCGCGTTACGCCGGAATCTGTCGTGTATTGTGAAATTGCCTTGCGTGCCTGCACGTACTGCGAGGGCCTTCTGGAGAAGCTAGTATTTTTAGTTTGTCGACAAGTACCCGGCGTTTTCTTGAACACCACGGTTCATTACCGTATTCACAGAAGCCCGGCACACATCCACATTCTGAGCTTGCTGAATTCAGTCCACACCCTTCTCTTTACGATCCGTTTTAATATCATCATCCAATATACGCCTGTCTTCCAAGCGGTTTATTGTTTTCAGATTTCCCAACCACAATTCTGTATGCACTTACATTCGTTCAACATGCCTGTCTATCACATCGTCCTTGATTTGATCACCAGGGCAGTGTATGAACAAACCTCGCAGCCTCCTGTCGCCTCCTTCCTCTTCATCGGCTGTCCCTCTCTAACACTTCGTAACAATCTTCAAGCGACCGACCGACCGACCGACCGACCGACCGACCGACTGCAGCACCCCACGTGTCTTCAACCTGCGGACACACGATAAATACGACTGGCCTCGTGCTGGGTGCGCCGTTCGCCAGGTCGCCACATCACCAGACCGACTTTCGCCTGACATTCGTCCTCAGTGTAGAATTGGTGTCGTCACCCACTTGGCACCTGAAATTTTGAGGTGGCTCATTGATTTTTAGAAAATTTGTGCATTCCTGCTTAAGGGGGTTGATCGGACAGAAGCTGTACGGGATAGAATAAAGTGCTTAATGCTTGTTTACTGTGACGCCGTGTAGTATGTTAAATACCGACGTTTCGGAGAAACATGTCTTGATACTCATGGTGGACATCAAATTGTTGATTTTACTGTCTTCAATATGCCGGCAGCAGAGACCTGCCAAACGCCAATATGTGTGTACACACCTTGTAGTGTCTGCATTGCTCATATGCACCAGTCATAACTTCAAATCTCATCAGCTGACGTCATCAACTAATATCATATGAGTGTAACCACATCACGGACAGCAATAGCACGCGTTAGTAAGATTAGATATGAGCCTGAAGGCGAAATATATGTGGGAGGATAGCCTAATATTCAAACGGATCGTCTGCCGGAGATATGTCACGATATGGCTCTCGTTTAATGCTCGTGTCCGCTGACAGTTTGCTGTTCACTGGATGTTCAGATTGTTAATTGCTCAGGCATAGAATTTGTACTTTAGCTCACTAACTACTAAGTTACAAAGAAAACCTCTACACGATACAACTGTGTCTGTAGCTTGCTCTCTGAACCCGCAGCTCGCCGGCCATGTGCTGCCCGCGACTCAGTGTTGTAGTGCCTGCGGGGATACAGGGACAGTTCCCCGGGCACAGCCAGGATAGGACGCCGAGGATATTTCGAAAGCTTACGTTAGACATGTCGCTGTGCTATGCTGTAAATAAAGTGAATAGAGTTGAGTGTACATCATTTAATGCAACGTGTTTCGGCCTTTAAAAGGCCATCGTCAGGAAAAAATACTGGCTATGAAGCAAAAAAGAAAAGGACACGTAAACTGATATCCCAGTTTTACAAATTTTGTTTAACCCATATTGTATTGCAACGTGTACACAAGATTTGTAAAAATGAGGCATAAATTATGTGAAAAAGCGATTACGTGCCCTCTTTTAGGTTTTGTAACAAGTATTTTGCCTGAGGTCGACACTGTTTGCATTAAGTGATATGTACTGAGTTGTGTTGACGTTCTCTTTATTTATGTGGTCTTATCGGTATATTACTATAGTGTTTTGCAAACTTGGGCTAAGTATAGCTGCACCCTAGTCTCGGTTGGGAATTGAATTCTGTATAAAGTTATACTGTTACCGTCGGTATATGTGCTGCGTCACGTGACGTGTAGACAGCTACACAGCTACGTACAATTGCAGTATGCTTATTCATTCTTTATGTTTTTACTCATTTACATGTTGCCCGAATGCATAACGAATCTTGCCGAAGTTGGCCACACCACAAAGAAGGTTGAGCAGGCTCGATCTGCAGCATATGTTGCAGCTATAGTATCTATGGTGTCTATGGTATTGTGTGACTGGGCACCGCAACTCCCCTCCCACACCCTTCCTGCCGCCCGTCTTGAGTGTCCAGTACCTTCACACCTGTAACTGCTACCGGCCGACGTTCACTGCGTCACCACTTCACTGTGCCTTGTTGCCTGCCTGTATTTGTAATTTTCGTGCATTCAGGTATTTTTTGTACGAATAGGTTAACTTATCGTGGATGCTTGTTACGGTTCAGTTCAGAATCTGTTTGCTGTCTGAAATATAAAGATTCAAATAAGCAGAGTTACAGTTTTGTCGCTCGCCTTGTTCGGATGCGAAACTCGCCCGCTGAGGGTGTTCAAAACCGGTGCTGAGGGAAATAGTGGGCCCAAGAGAGAGTCAGAAAGTTGTGTATAGTCAGAAGCTTCAGGATATAAAGGACTGCTGATTGGCAAGCGTTGTTAGGACGATGAAGAGTGGCACACGTGGAAGGTAGAGTACGAGTTTTGGTGGGAGAGCAGAAGGAAAGAACCTCTTGGAAGGTCTAGTTGTAGATGGGAGAATATTACAATAAGGTTGGAAACGTACGTACAAGGCAACATTAGGGCGCCTTTGGATGGTTGCCTTCTGGAATGTTCGTGATTAGTGACGTCATACAATCCGCAGGTGGCCCCGGTACCTGGTGCACAGTGCCACTGTTACTGCCTGTTGTCCTGTTACTTTGTGTATTTGTGCGTTAATGTGTTTGTTAGATGCGTCAGTCTCACACACTCAGTTCAGTTCCAGCTCACTGCAATACTTCTCGGCTTCTTGCTCACAAACTAGATTCCGTATGTGCAGCCACATTCACATTCTGCCTACATGCGGAGTTTCATACTCCAGTAGTCTACAAGAAGCAATGAATATTAAATGTGATTGTGCGTTCGCATTTTCCTTTATTGTGCCTCATGTATATGGGCAGTACAAAGAACTGACAACTTCATAGCAATATGACGTCACAGTACGAATTATACGTCATCGGAATGTCTCGGAAATCTTCGGCGGGGCAATTCGGAGTAACTAGAACTGAGTGCAAAACGGGCTTAAAGAACGTCTCATTCTGAATTTCATACCCTTGCCAGAGAAAAGACGTGACATTCGTCTAAGAGAGCTGCGAATTTTTAAATGTATCAGCAACCAACAGATGCATTTTAATATTATGATATATCTTTATTTATAACTTCACCAACATGTTTCGACCAGTAATCCAGCCATCTTCAGGGTGATACTGTGGGGCGATTCTGACACATTTAAGTACAATTGTGTTCGTGTATCAGAGACATCACACTGAAGATGGCCGGACTACTGGCCGAAACATGGTGGTGAAGATATTAAAAACAAACCAAGACACAGCATAAGATTAATGTGCGTTTGTTGGTGGTCGATAATTTTATGTATGTAATTTGTGTACGGAAAGTGAAACATGTTTCTGGTTTTATGTTCCCTTTCTTAATCTCTGTTTACGAAACCGTAATGAGGTTTGTTATTCAGGATATGGATTGCTTTCTGAAGATGGCCAAGACGTCGGGTAGATACACGTCATGGGGATGGAACGAGTAAGGGTTTGAGTTGCGTTTGTTCCTCGAATAATTGTCTTTGGAACTGATTAAAATTTTTGGATGACAGTATTATTTGGTAACAACCCAAAGGCTCAACACTCGGATATCAGATTACCCACGGTCAGTTCCGACCAGCTCATAGCCTGCTGCCTTCACTCCACCGTGCAGTCTCTCAGCCAATGGGGGAATTACCTGCCTGTAGGGAACCTGAAGGTTCTGTGTTTCATGTCACTTTGTATTTATCAACAGTTAGTGCACGCTTCTGTAAGCTAATCACATTTTAACTACGACGCGTTTCGGCGCTTATCTGCGCTATTTTCAGGGCGTTCTGGACTGTTGTTTGTAACAGCCGAACTGACAGAAACACTTACTCAGTCTAAGATCACAGTTGGTTTGTGTTTCTGCCACACAGCCTGTCATTGGACCATATTCTGTCCAATTTCAGTCCATTCTGTCTATCCACATTGTTTTTTTAATGCTGATCTCTCATCTGCATTTGAGTCTCCCAAACGAACTTTCGGCATTGCTATTTTGTAACTGAAAAACAGTGAAGACTATGTTGGCCAACTTTGGTTCCATTCATAGCCGGCCAACTTATGGAAACCACGTGGCAGTAAGAAATTTTAAGTGTGCAACTGTCAAACGTGCAAACGTACAGTTCAGAGTAGAGAGACATGGGGTGTCCAGGTACGGGCGGTGAGTAGCACTGTCGGTGAACATTACGGTAATGGATCAGTTGCCTTCAGGAAATTCCAGTTTGTTGTCGACGCTGGTGAAGAGAGGACGGCGGTTGAGCATTTCTGCCCCTGTGCAGTAAGACGCAAACCTGCACGGCTGTTTAGGGCGGCCAACAGAGGGAGTTTGAACTTGCATGCAAATCGTAGCGCTAAGTTTGAAACTCTGGGCAAGATTCAAGGTGGCCAAGTTATGGATAATGGCCATGTGTAATACCATAGGAATTTGCCGGGTCCGTCAAAGCGTGGCCGTTTGTCAAGGGTGGCCAACTTAACAGCTTTTACTGTATACGAATTACACGTCTGTTCTGTGCGTGCTGCATGATCCGCCTCTCTATTCTCCCAGTACGCTTCTTTTACCAGGAGGTTGTACCGTAATGTTGAACCGAATCGGACCAAGGTACCGGCTGTCCCAGTGACGTTTCTCGATCTTCAGGTGAACTCCACATCAGTACTTGAAACAACCCGAAGCGGGCCGTACGGATCCTTACTATTCCATGTTTATAGGTCGAACTTTCACGTCATTCGACGCCATAAAGATCTTGCGGTTGAATCAGCATCGTTAAGTGTGTTGTGACTCTCGCGTTCCCCCCAGCATCTCTCCACTCCAGTCGCATGTCGTGACCACCGTGCTAGCCCAGCGTTTCCTAAACCCTCAAGCTCGCGGACCCCTTTTGGCTTCGAAGAATAACCACGGATCCTTACATCCTCGGTCACGTCCATACAGTGTCTCGAATGAGAGGTGTCCAAGAGTTTATCGTATCTGGAAACTATTTCATTTAGCTACATACCGGCAGCACGTAACAATGCATTGCTTGATTGTACCGTAATTGAAATGTTGTGGGTGGGTACAGGGGGTTTCTTAATTACATGTTCTGACGGTCATACGAAATTAGCATATCGTTAATTAAGGAAGTACTGCGATTGTTTTTAACAAAATATTATTCTTTCAATTAAAGAAATAAGTAAACTTCAGAGTAGCCCAGTAGAAGGTCAAGTACAAATCCTCACTGAGACAAAACTTATATTTTTTCTCCAGTGGCTGCATGTTTCGGGTTGAGTCAATTCATCATCGGACCCTTCAACAATATTAAAAAAAAAACAGGTATAAGGCAATTATATACAAAAAATGTTGTATTTACATGACCACTAGAGAGAAATTGTGTTTGACTGAGGATTTTTCTTTTTTCGTGTATTGAGTTTACAGCAGGACGGTATATGGCTGTTAAGGTCAGAGTAGCCATTACAGAATGTGCCCGCGGATCCCCTGTGAACCGTTGGTCCGGACCTTGTGTGTGTGTGTGTCAGTAACCGCGGTCAGCATACAACCGTCCGTTTTTCGTTTTTGTGTCAGTCGCTCCATGTTTTGTTGCGTCATGTGTGGAAAGTACGCGGGTTGCAGCCAGAATACCGCGTTTTCTGAGGCGTGGCGCTCTGGGCTTGTGTGCAGACTTACCGGTGTCTCGGAGGAAATTTCTGCGACCATATACAAGGTAGGATAAAGGCCACAACCCTAAAGACAGGATGTCAAAGTATATACAATGTATTGCTGGGAAATTTTTGTTACACTGCACTGCATGACGTCATAGTGCCCCCAGTGCTTTAGATGATCATCAGCGTGAAGGAGAATCCGGTGTCTCCATTTCAGGTTCTTATGTCCTGCAGAAGGGACCAGCAGCGGTTGCTTACCCAAGTAGACATCAGGTTCGAGTACCTTAGAGTGTATGCACCACTCCGATTAATATCGTGCGTGCTGAACGAATTGAAATGTTTAACCGCGTTTCTGTGAGACACGTTCCCGATGACTCCATGACCACCCTCCTCTGTTCCTGTCCCTAACAGGAGTGGGTGTCATTGATTGTTTTCTTTTGTTTTGCAGGTAAGTTGCGGTTTCGAACGGTGGAGTACCAAGGCTGTACTGTGAGTACCAACAGTCAGGGAACGCAGCTGGCTCTTGACAGGTCCTGCCAAAAACACGAGTCTGGCTGTGTCACTGCAAACGTACCTTCTTTTTTATCACGACTGAATTTCAGCCTTAAATGTTGTTAACTGCAACACAGTAGTTCCTCGGTCATGCGGACTGTGGGGGGGGGGGGGGGGGGGGGGGGGGGTCGGGGTT
>Ga0123353_10004061_pt1 | contig 18746 bp, 16 predicted proteins | sample TergutLab28metaG_3_FD_92763 | JGI IMG/M metagenome (GOLD analysis project Ga0123353, IMG submission 92763) | Labiotermes labralis P3 segment gut microbial communities from Petit-Saut dam, French Guiana - Lab288 P3 | ecosystem: Host-associated > Arthropoda: Insects > Digestive system > Gut ... | reverse complement strand
TCCGTAACCGTCCAAAATCGGACACATGTTTATATGAACTTTTTTGATCACAAAGGCCTAGGAAATCACCTCCTGCAGTTATGCCCTAAAGTCGTGAAACACCCTGTATATATACACACACACGATGGCAGTTCATTAAGAAACCGATTTTTTTTAAATTTATTGCATTACTTACTAAATTAATCAAACTGGTCTCCTTCAAAGTACTCCCCGATACACCGCTCCCAACGTTTTTTCCAGTTCTGGAACGCGTCCTGGAACGTATTTGGCGGGATGGCGCGAAGGTCCCGTGTCGAATTTCCTTCCGTCTCCTCTACCGTCTGAAATCGGCGACCTTTTAGTGAGGATTTCAATTTCGGGAACAAGAAAAAATTCCGCAGGGGCCAAATGTGTAGAGTAGGGCGGGTGGGGGACAACAGTCGTCTCATGCTTCGTCAAAAATTCACGGATATTGAGTGACGCGTGAGCACGTGCATTGTCATGGTGCAGCACCCAGGTGTTGTATTTTCCATGCCTAAGTCCTCTTCCTTCGCACTGTCTCCCTCAAAAGCTTCAGGACGGTTAGGTAGAACTCTATTGACTGACTCACCACGTGGAACACACTCATAATGAACGATACCCTTCCAATTAAAAAAAAATTATCATCGCCTTCACATTTGAGCGAATCTGACGTGCTTTTTTGTGTGTCGTTGCGACAATTTTACAACCCACGGCGACGAATGCAGTTTTGTTTCAACATCGTAGCGGTACACCCAAGTTCCATCACATGTTATGATATTTTTCAGAAAGTTTTCCTCAGCATTCGAATGATCAAACAGCTCCTGACTGTGAAACGGTTATCTTTTCGTGCATCTGTCAGCAGACGCGGCACAAATTTTGCGGCAACACGACGCATCTTCAGTTTGTCGGTCAAAATCAGGTGGCAAGAACTTTTACATATTCCTACTTCTTCGGCAACTTCACGGACAGTTAGGCGACGATTTCGACGAATCACAGCAAGCACTTTCTCAGCGTGATCGTTGTACATTGAAATGGAAGGCCGTCCAGATTTGGGGTCGTCCTCGATGGGCGTTCTGTCCAATTTGAAACGCTGGTACCACTCGTGATATTGCGTTCGGCTCAAACAATCCTGTTCATAAGCCTGTTGCTACATTTGAAAAGTACCCGTAAAAGTTTTTTCTATTTTGAAACAGAATTTGATGTAAATGCGTTGCTCCTCAAGATTCATTTTTCAAGTTGTGTAACTCGATGACCAATTGACGTGGCGTGATGTGGCTAGTATCATAATGAAGAGTAACGTCCCCGCTACAAAACGCCAACAACGCGAGCGTGCCGGGCGCTGTCGCTATTTCACAATTTCGGTTTTTTATGGACCGCCTACGTAAGTAAACTTTTTGTTCAGTTAGAATTTCGGGTTCAGGGAGTCACTGGAACACGGAAAACAGGTTCCGGGAGTCATGGAGAACTCCGGGTACCCGGAGTCATATGGAACACCGGTGAGCCACCCGGAAATCTGGGTTCCAGGATTCGCCCAAATTCTGAGTCCCGGAGTCAAACGGAACTCCCTGTTCCCGAAGTCGCCCGGAACTTATGGTTTCCGGAGTCGCCTAAAACTCCTGGTTCATGGAATCATCCGGAACTCCGGGTTTCCTAAGTCACCCGGAAGTCGGGGTTCCTGGAGTCACCAGTAACACGGGTTATACAAACGGGACTCCGGATTCCCGGAGTCACCCAGAAACCCTGCTTCCCGTTGGCACCCGGAACTACGGGTTCTCGGATTAGCCTGGAACAAGGGAATCCCTGACTCACCTGAGACTCCGGGTTCCGTGAGTCACCCGGAAATCCCGATTCCTGGAGTCACCAGTGAGTACGGATTAGTGGAGTCACACGGAACTCCGGATTCCCTGATTCACACGGAACTCTGGGATTCCGCAGTCACCTGGAATTACCCGGAACTCCAGGTTCCTCGAGTCAACGGAAATCCTGGTTCGTTGCCCGGTATTTGGGACTTACGGATTAACGCGGAACATCGGGTTCACGGAGTCCCCGGGACTCCGGTGTTCCGGGTGATTGCGGAAAACCGGAGTTCCCGTGACTCAGGAAATTCGGAGTTCTGGGTGACGCCGGATTCCCAGGTGTCTCAGGGAAACCATTTTCCGAGTAGGTTCGTGAACCGGAGTTCGTGGAACTCCGGGTACCCGGAGTTAGGTCGATTCCGGGAATCCGAATTTGCTTTCTGCATGTATCTGCTATTCTTGACGAATCCTAGAACTCAGAGGTCCGGGTGAATAAGGGAATCCGTAGTTCTGCGTGACTCCCAGATGTTCCGGGTGACTCCGGGAACCCGGAGTTCTCGGTGCCCTTCGAAACGATGTCCTTGTTCCGGGTGACTCTGCTCCCGGGATCAGAACACGTAGGAGAACGGGAGGGCTACAGCAAAGATTATACACTATACCAGAGGCTGACTGTACAGGAAAAATGATCTCCTGATGGTAAGCTTCCCGAAAGCTCGAAACATGTAGAGAATGAGTGACGACTACCCATGAAAATAAAGGATAGTCCACAAGTGACATCGTGTTGGTTATTTTTTAAACAATTGCTGTACATTCTTGTCTACTACCAATGGTTTATTTACTGCTATATATATTTGTCTCTCATTCCCTCCAAGATGCTGATTTTTCACTTTTTTCTTACCATGGTAAACTTTTTCAGTATCAGGACAACAGGGATTATCTGTGTAAATCAAAACAATAGTAACTGGGAGAACTTAGTAAATTTCATTTTTTTGCAATATTTAAGGATACCAGCACACATTATACATCAAATATTGGAAGGCTGTATTATTATTATTATTTCAAGTAAACAAACTAAGAGGCCACAAAATTAAATGATAACATTTGGCACATGGAATTTCTAGAGACTATTTATAAAGGTCAGTCAGAAAACTGGATAGTGATATATTTTGAACAGAATATATACTTAAATATCTACACAACATATATGTATGTACACACAGGCTATTTCAGGAGGAATCTGCAACACATCGGGAGAATGTTCCTTAGGATACTTTACACTGATAAAACCAAACACACCTATATTCTAAGTTGGGTGGTTATGGTGTTAATAAAGCCAGAAAATGGAGATGTTCTTGCAGTTCCACACACTCTACCTGTTCAACATGATGTGTTATATGTATGCTGTGCAGGTCTATACCTTAGATGACAACCAAGCATGTGGAGTTTGAGCATTCTATGTACACTATTTGGAACCCTAGGGACAATTTTTATGAAACTAGTGGAAGTTTTTCTTGCTTAATCCCTTTGTCAATCAGATGTTAAGACGAGATGTTAACATTAGGGAAACTACAAACTCCTTCCTGTTTCATCATTGTTATCATCCACCACAAGTTGGGCCACAACAGACCTGTTGTAGCTTCATCTAAGTCTCTTCAAGGGTCTTCCAAATAGTCTTCATACTTTTGGTCTATAATTCAGCATTACTTTTGGCATCCTGTTGTTCATTCTTGTTGCATGTCATAGCCAATTTGATTTGTATTTTCTTAGTTTCTGATAAACTGGTTCTACTTTCAACTCCTCAAAAATTTCCTCATTCTCTGTGGTCAAAAAGGGTGTACCAAACTGTTCTTCTGAAAAAGTTAATCTCGAGTGATATCAATACGTTTTATCCCTTTTTCTAAGAGTCCAAATACCGCTTCCATAAAAAAGGATGGTACTTGGTAGTCGGTAAATGTACAACAGCTCTCAATCTTTTAAACTTATCTCCCCATTTACTCCATAACCATTAATTTCAGATGTAGATATTTTTTTGTTATAGTTATGTAAGTTAACCTACAGTACATTTTCCTAAAGTATAGTAAGTTCCTCCTGAAACAGCCTCCATATTTAAAGGTTTTATAAATTAGATTGTTTTATGCTTCACTGCAGCACTTAACCCTTAAATCTGCTTTGTTCTGGATAACTCATTTTCTTGATGGCATTCTGTATGCAATCCGCCTAAACAAGCAGCACTGATAACAAACAGAACTGCAAGGTATTCACATTGAAATTAAAACCACAACACAACTGATGGAATTCAATATATGGGACTTGTAGAAGATTCAAAGGCTTTACACTCTGCCAGACACATCAAACACACAGGTCCACCATTTGCTTCATGTGCAAACATTAGCGTGGACAGCATTGTTACATTTTTACATATATAAAAATATGAAATTATTCTTCTTTAGTTTTTATCCAGTATTCACTTCTTACACTTGTTTTTTCCAAAAAATTAGTGTTCCAGTGGTCTGTAAAGTGCTGACATTACTCACAGTGTTAAAACCATTCTGCCCATCCATTAACCATGACAAGATTAAGTGATAAACCTATAAAATTCGACTGGCTGTATTACATATGTTTGGCCTTACTACATGTACATGCCTGGACATTCAACTACCACAGAATGGTACCATCACTGAAGGAAATAAAATGGTTTTCCATTGACTTCTATCCTGGCCTCTTGCAAGTTCCTAAGCCTAGAAGGTCAAACAGTAATCTCGTCTTCCTCTCTTGATTAACATTATGCAAAATATGTAAGTGTGAAATGTATTGTTGTGCATTCAATATAAGCAATATCCAGGAAACTAGACATGATGCTCAAAAACTCACAACTCGCCTAGATGCTTTACACATGATTGTGAAATGTAAGTTGCAAGTAAATGCATGACTTGCTGCATCTACATGTACTTTGTACCATGATCCTATATTACCAAGGCTGATACTACAGCAATTACAAGTTTCTTCAGAATAAGAACAGAAAAAACATTCAGTGGGAAACCTGAGTTACAAATTCTGCTATAGGAATAACGTTAAAAAAGTGGAAGGAAGAAGTTATGCATCTAGTTGGCCCACAAGACTGTTTTGCTTGCTGGAAGGTTAACGCTGCTGTCGCTGTATATTCTGAGTAGCTGCATGTGCTTGGGCTGCCTCCTCCTCACTCTCTTCTTCAGCACAGCCTACATCTCCATTCCACACCTCCTCTTCATCTTCCAGTTCATCCTGTTGTCACAACACAGCATTCTGTTTATATGTATGCCCTTATGACCTGGTTTATTTGCTACAATTGCTCTACTTTGTTCAATGCATGCAGGGAATTTTTCAGAACGCATTTATACAGACTCATTACACAACTAAGCCTACAATACAATTAATGCATCAAAATATTTTAATTTAAAAACTTTACCAGCTGAAATAAAAAACATCTTCATCAATAGAGGTATGAAGAAGGCATCAAACCATACCAGGTTAATGAACATAGCCTGTCGGACACTGGTCCTACATACCATTTCATACCAGACTGCTGTAAAAAATATTTTTATTTTCCTACAAGAGTCAGTACCAAACTCAAGCAAAACAATACTGCATTTAATAAAGGTGAGACAAGATTTGGTTCTGAAGCACGCTTAATTATTTCACTTGTTTTTATGCTGCTTTACAAAAGACAAATAATGTGTATGCCATCCATGTCCTCCCAGTATCTTCTGGACTGGCCAATTCTCAAGTAATGTAATGATTCTGTCATCTCAGTGTTCCATTTCAACATGACAGTTTCAAAAAGTTGAACAGTCCAAGAAGCACATTTAATCCTGCTTTCTTGATAAAGTGATGTTTTGTGCCAAGGTATTGGTGGAGATATACAAATCCAAACACTTCTACTCTAAAGTACTACCATGATAATATAAGCCTCTAAAGAGCTGCCTTATATACATAATGACTACTTGCTTGTTTGCTGTCATAAGATTATTTCAGAAGAACCAGCATATTCAATCTTCACTTCTTCATACTTATAACCTGGAGGCAGCTGGTTCTTTTGAAAACATCTGTATCTACCCACCAGACTACACAATGTATAAACAATATGACAACAATATGGTTCTTAACCATGAAACTCTAATACCTTATGAACTGTTTAGTTCAAATACGATCCTTACCTGCTGGTCATCACTTGGGCCAAATGACTCCAATGCAGAATAATCGCCTGCTGTTTCTTCAGAACCTGTCGCTTCAGCAGCAGTGCTTACTATAATCAACAAGCAAACAATGGATCAAGTTATGTGAATGCAGAAGAAAATGGTACACACCTGGGCTATGTTTACACACAGCTTACCTGTTGTGTAGTTCGTTGTGGTGGGTGCATCATCCACATGACCTGTGTCATTCATCTGCTGGAAAACTCCTCTCCTGTGTCCTTGCACTGCAACAATTAACAAAAGTAAGAACAGGACCTCATCAGCATTATGGAATTAAGAAGGGACCTTACTGGCTCATGAATGTGACCAGTGGAAGATGAACTTTTGGTTTTGCTACCTGTCCATTAATTATGCTCTTCCTGTTGTCAGTTTGCACTGTGCATTTATTCAGTTCCTCAATATTTACACTTCACAGGGCAATGTGTGAACACTTGTGAGTACTCTTGAGTCACTCTGAAATTTTGACGCCCTAAGCATACCGAAAACTTCTTCCTTTCAGGCACTTTTTCAGTTTAGGGAACAGAAAAAGGCCAGATGGCACAAGGAAAGTTCAAGACATAAGCAGAAGATACAACTTCTTTTCTATAAACAGCCTGAAGTATTTGTGTGTTGCTGTGGCGGTATTCCCAGTTTTACAAAACCTGATGCTTCCTTGATGACAAGGAAAAACAAAAGTTCTGCATATGGCTGCTAAGGATGAAACAATAGAAATATGGCTTTAGTTTAACTAATCCCTGGCAGTGACAACATGGCCTAAGAGACAGTTATACACCAAACCACATTGGCAAGACAGCATCAGTTCCAGAACTTTGTTTGATCACGTACATATATCATTCTGCATGTGCCAAATATGAGGCTATGTTGCATATTCTTTCATGTTTGAGCAGTGCAGTGATTAAGCATTAGTCTGGGAACAACTTCATAGTACTAACTGTCTTGACAGCTAGACTTTACCTTGGGTGTCATGACAGTTGCACTGACAGATGGAATACTCAATTAGTATGACTACACACATGCATCAACTGCATTAAAGGAACACATGGATGGGAGAGGTCAAAACACAGATTTAGACAATCAGAGATACACACCGGGATGAAGGAAATAAGAAATACATACAACATTTTGTTTGAAGAACATGGGATAACAAGAAGTATACTCCTGTATACTTCTTGTTTTATATATATATATAATTACATCTTATGCAAATGGTTGGAAACATACAAAATGGCTCACAGGATTTTGTTATGAAGGCATTAAACCACTGGATTCTGTACCAGGAAGTTCTATCCAGCATACATTGTACAAAGTGTAAATCTGTTTCACTTTTTGGGTATGTAGACCTACCGTATGATACGTGTGTGTGTGTATTCTGTTTCTCCTTTCTAGTCATTTTGCTTCCTGCCCCCTACTATGGACCTGATAAAACTGTAGGGCACTATTATGGCATTTACTGCCAATTCTTGTCAGGGTATATGATAGTCAATACCATTCAGGAATTGACTGAGTACTATGGCAAAGTTCTGATGGCTGGTTTAAATATTCATTCATAATATCACTTTAATTATGTGGGTATATTTTAGTTTATTCACATCTTTACATTATATCAATTCCCCCCCCCAAATTGCATGCCTAAACTTTTCATCAGTCCCAATGCTATAGTTAGGATCTACTTATTAATTGACAGTACATACCTACAAATAGACAAGAAAAACAACTATGTCTTCGGTGAAATACCAGCACTTCTACAGCATTTCTGTGCGATTTCATTATGTGAAAGTGAAGAATTTACAACATAATGTACTTAATGCCACAGCAGTCAAATTAAAGGTACCTCAGTATGTTGGGCACATGTCTCAAGAGGAGATATGTGCTACAAAATTCTGGTGGGGAAACCTCTTTGAATGTGACAATATGGAAGGCCATGGAGATGGCTGGATATAACAAGAATGTTATTAGCAGTAAGGTTAGAACTGGCTCAGGTTTCTGTCCATGGCAGGATCTGGCATTGGCAATATGGAAGCTTTGGATTCTACTCTCAGGCAGTCAATTATAACATGAGACGTTGCAGTTTATCAGAACACCTGCCTTCATCGTCCTCAATTTCCTCCTCTTCCTTTTCCTCCTCTGAAGTGGTCGGTGCATCGTGGGCTGTCTCGTCCCTCAGGGCCTGTGCACAGACACATACACATGACCCATTACCTACCATTTGTAATAAGGAAAGTCGTATTACCTATGTGAACTAAAAATGATGCAGAATCCAGACTCATTCTGTCAAATTGGAACTTATTCTGCTTGAGTGATTCCAAACAGATCACACAATGCAGCTTAAATTATTCCTTGCTCAGTCATACATGTGAGACCCATACCAAAAATTAAGCTGCCTATATAAAGTTTGCCATATCATGAGGTTCTACTTACTCCACAATCATCAAGCCTCAAGTGGCAAAATAACACTCAACAGCAAACTGAGTGCAAAGCAGAGGGGTCCATTTACATTTCCCTGCAGAACATTCTTAGCAATGCCAGTGAGACAGGAGAAATGGAAGAAGTACATAGAGGGATCAGCAGAAGGGCAGAGAATGACACTCACAGGCCATAGCAAACTTCCCTGTTCATTTAAGGTCCAATTTGCACCTGTTATTCACTGAAGGTTAACTCAGTTCTGTCCAATCAGCACACATAATTCCTCACATAAGCAAAATAACTTCATGCAAGACAAAAATGTCAATTTCTAAATAAGATCATGGCATACCTTTCTGGGTCCTGGCCAACAGGTTAAAAACCCTTGCCCTATACTACACATAACTGTGACAGCAAAAATGGCATGCACAAGTGTTCAAAAATAGCCTTCACAATATAAGGCAGTTACTATGTATTAATTCAATTTCTACTTATGCTGAACCTTTATCATCCAAGGACATCATAAGCTGTCTTTAAATTGTAATACCCATTGGCCAAGCGAGCCACATGCTAGTCTCTAAAGGTTTCATCTGTAGCACACAGCAATTTTTTTTTTACATGCCTATTTGGTAAGATGTTTTCTGTTTCCAATAGTCAATTAATGAATACTAACATCTGTTTCACCTTTCAGTTTTCCCTACCATAAAAGATTATTCTCATCAATATCAGAACTTCTGCGTATGTTGTACTCTTGTACACTTTGTCCTTCTAGTTTGTAGCCCTGTTTGTACACCATAATGGGGTGTAACTATATATTCAGTCTCTTCAACTTCCTCCCCAGACTCTGGGTTAAATATAAGCTCTGAAACATGTTCTTTGTTACATCTTGTTTTTTGGAAATTTTGGATCAACACTCATAGCTGCACACAACATGACCATACTGTGGTGGTTAATTAACATGTGGTTGCAGGAAGATTCCAGCACTAGACTTTTATGGTAAAGTTATCACATGAAACGCCTTCTCACATGGATACAAAAGAGCCTGTAAAATCCAAACTGCAATTTCACAGACAACTTTACCACATATCTTTCTTTGTATATGGTGCTGAGGAAGTGTAAAATATATCACGGACTTTGAAGTGGTTCATCTCTTTAAGAATATAATAACAATAAAAGATTAATATACTTAATTCAAACACAACTCTCTATCATTCACAATGATCAGCTGCTATGTTTTGGCTTGTAACAAAGCCACCATCATACTGCATATAAGGATCACAAAGACAAGCTCGACAACTGTAATATATGCAAGTCAGGATCTTGACTTGTTACATCAGTTAAAAAGCGACTGATGTGAATTTTAATTCATTCATGAACTGATGGCTGGTGTTACTGTCTATAAACGTCTTAAAAAGTTTGTAGATGTCGGATAACATTAGAAAGCGCAGTCAAACTGAGACCTGATAAGTTATCTTAAAAGTGCTGTTCAACCTGGTAAGGGCATAAGATTGGGAATCATAGTTGTAAATTAGTAGAAGCAGATCTGTAACTACAGGAATTAAAGATTAAACAGACATAACAGTAAGGCATTAAAATTAGATTAAGTTAAAATATTATAAAATGGAGGATTACAAATTTTTTAAAGTAGACTTATGTGACAGAGAAGTCTTGGTACACCTCTTCTTTTAAGTTAGATATGTTTAAAAATTCCTGAAAACATATTTTCTTAGCTAGGGCAATGGTTAAAGGATCCAAATGAAAGCAATGTAGATAATATGCAGATAATAAAAAATACGTAAGATGTGAAGCTAGTAGACGTTTCAGGTATAAAAAGGAATATCTGAAAGTCAAAATAGATTAACTTGAAGCTAACAGTACAATAAAAAATATCTGACACTTGTATACAAGCATCCACGACTTCAAGAAGGGTTACCAGCCTAGGACTAATATAGTGAAGGTGGAGAAGGATGATTTGGTTACAGACTCCCACAGTATTTTGACTAGGTGAAGGAACCACTTCTCTGAGGTAGTGAATGTACATGGGGTTAATGATTTTAGGCAGACAGGAATACACACAGCAGAACCACTTGCGCCTGAGCAAAGTGCCTTGGATATGGAGATGGCTAGTGAAAAGCTAAAAAGACATAAATCACCAGGTACTGATCAAATCCAAGCAGAATTGATTAAAGCAGGGGGTAGAACAATTAGTTCTGAGATCCATAAACTTATTAATTCTATTTGGAATAAGAAGGAACTGCCTGAGGAGTGGAAGGAATCAATCATTGTACCAATCTATAAGGTTGATGACATTTTAGTAATTATACAAGCATAGAACTCCATACATAGAGCAAACTATTGGGGATTATCAATGTGGATTTCAATGCAACAGGTCAACTACTGATCACAGATTCTGCATTCATCAAATACTTGAAAAAAAATGTGAATACAATGAAGCAGTGAATCAGCTGTCTATAGATTGCAAGAAAGCATATGATTCAGTTAAGAGGGAGGTCTTGTACAAATTTCTTGAGTTTGGTATCCCCCTCTCACTGGTAAGGCTACTAAAAATGTGTCTGAAACCTATAGCAGAGTCTGAGTAGGCAAACATGTCTGACGTGTCTCCTATTACGAATAGTTTGACACAAGGAGATGCTTTATCACCACTGCTTTAGGAGGGTTCAAGTAAACCAGGATGGCTTGAAATCACATGGTACACAGCTTTTGGTTTATGTTGATTATGTTAATATATTGGATGGAAGTGTATATACCATGTAGAAAAACACATAAGATTTAGTAGCAGAGTTGAGGGAACAGATATCTAGGGTAGCAAATAATACAAGTGTACAACATAATAATTCTACTTTATATGACGTAAGTCAGGTGAAGCCAGGTCAATCCGGCAACAATGCAGTCAGTGAATCTTGCACATCAAACTAGTGTATAATGGTCATGTCTCGAGATCAGAATGCAGGATGAAGTCACAATATATATATTGATGATAACTTCTTTGAAAGGGTGGACGAGTTCAAATATTTGGGAACTACCTTAACAAATCAAAATTCTATTCCGGAAAAAAATTAAGAGCAGATTGAAGTCAGGGAATGCTTGCTATCATTTGGTGCAGAATCTTGTGTCTTCCAGTTTGCTATCCAAAAATTTAAAGACTAAGATGTAAAAAACTGTAATTTGCCTGTTGTGCTGTACGGGCATGAAACTTGGTTGCTCACACTGAAGGAGGAATATAGGCTGAGGGTATTTGAGAACAGTGTGCTGAGGAGAATATTTGGGCCTAAGAGGGATGAGGCAACAGGAGAGAAGAGAAAATAACATAGCGAGGAGTTTTAATAATCTGAACTCCTCACCAAATATTATTTGGGTGATCAAATTGAGAAGCATGAGATGGGCAGGGCATGTAGCACATAAAGAGGAGGTGCGTACAGGGTTCTGGTGGGGAAACCTGTGGAAAAGAGACCACTTGGAAGACTCAGGCATAGATGACAGGATGTTAAGATGGATCTTTACAAAGTGGGGGGAGGGGGGGGGGCAAAGACTGGGTTGATCTGGCTCAGAATAGGGACAGGTGGCAGGTACTTGAAAATGCAGTTATGAACCTCCAGATTCCATCAAATGCAGGGATTTTCTGGACTAGCTGAGAACCGGTTAGCTTCTCAAGAAGGACTCTGCTCCGTGCAGTGAGTAAGTAGTAAATAAGTGACAGTGATAGATAATGTTGTTTATCTCTGCAATTCTTATATGCAGCCTGATAATTTTCTTATGAGCCAAAACACGTAGCTGATTGTTGTTAACAATGCAGAGCTGTGTTTGCCTGAATTACATTTGCTGTTCATTGATATCAGTAACTGTTCTACTAGAGGCTTCTGCAAACAGGCCATTACTTGTGGGGCATGATTAGTTTTCTTGATACAGATGTCTCTGCTGTCATTTAGGTGTTGTGGTTAGTATTCTACACTCAAGCGTTTCTACTGTCATTGGGATAATGTAATCAGCAGACGTCACAGCAGTGTTTCTACTGTTATTTGGTTGGTGTGGTTATATACAACAAGTGTTTCTGTTGTTACTTGGGTGGTATGATCAGTACTTTCATACAAGAGTTTCTGATCTTATTTAGGTCGTGCGATTAGTTCTATTCACACAACTGTGTCTGCTGTTATTTGGGAGGTGCAGTTAGTTATCTTTGCACAAATGTTTCAGATGTTATTTGAGATTGTGCATTTCTTTTTTATATGAGTGTTTCTTACACTTTTCAGCTCTTGTAGCTTCTGCTTCTCATTCAGTTCGGTATCCAAAACTGGTTCTTTGCAGCTGAACTGCTCATCTTCTGCGGCCTGTGCAGCATCCAGGCTGATGAGAGATAGTGTCATCTTCCCACTCAGTACAATTGGGGCATCTGTATCAGATTCCAGATCCTCAGGATCCACTGCAACAGCCTGGGTTTCTGACTCTGATACTAGAAGTTGAGATTGTGATGGAAGGGCACCTTCCAGATATATAGATTGTGGTTCTGGTGTGGGGGATGGTATTGGTGTGCCACTGTGACTGTGTGAGGGAACAGCCAGTATAGGAGTGCTAGGTCTACTCCAACGCTGCCCACCTTCACAGCTGGCTGTCATCTCCATGCCCATTACCTGCACCTTAGGCTTACCATCATCATTATAATGATCATGTTTAGATGAGTCATCTACCTTTTGAGTAGTATCTGAAGGTAAGCTGCTGTGTTGTAGGTTGTGAACCTCTTCTTGGGCTGCACTTGCCATTTCCTTCCTCTTCTCATACAATGCATCTTCACCCTGTAAGTGAAAAACAGTTCAGAGCTCTCTAAAAAATTACTTTGTCATGGGGCGGGGGAAAAAGAGTATGTCATTTAGAAACCACTAAAAACTTTTTGTCCTTTGCATATCCAATCTCACTAATACCACATACAAATTACACTGCATAAAAATTGTTTTTTAAAGGGAATGTTTTCATACAAAAAAATGTAAAGGTCCCACAACTGTTGTGCAGGTACACATATTACTAGAAGAAATGTCAAACAATATAAACAGCACATACATAACACTTACAACATGACATTAAATTTGCAGGTGGTTGCAAAAGGCTTATAACAGTGGAAATGTATGGGAACCCACACTGTTTTAAGTCTTATAACACAGATAAGAACTGGTTGATTTGCATGAAACTTGTATTAATACTGAGTGTTCAGCAAATGTATACATACTGTACTTCCATTTGTTAACTTAGGATGGGGAGTTTAGCAATGTTGTACTAAATTCTAATTTGTTTTTCATAATTGTGTACAGAGTGTCCACAAATCACCCAAGAACCTGAAGTGTACAAACAGAAAACTTGAGAGCTATTCAGTACTGAAAGTTAATATAGGACAGGGGTGGAAAAATGCAGGTCCACAGACCTCCCTGCTCAGACAACACTTTCAATCTGACACTTGCCAATATATCAAGATAGCAACAAACCAAACACATTAAAACTCTCAATCAATGCAAGAATATACAGTGCAGAAAGCTTAAAAAAAAATATTAAAACTCCGCATGTGCTTTGTGTACGTGTATGTCATCAACATGCTTGAATTAGACATAAGGTTAAAATATTGTTCGGAACAGGAACACTGCCACACTATAATTTATTTTGCTGAACTTGAAACTTTTCTAATGCATATTAATTTCTTACAACTACAATTGGGACACATGAGTGTAAAACCAACATATGTGCAGCCATAAGACCTATAAAAACAGGTGATATGGACCATGAGCTAACACTGCAGCAGGCTACTTTCTTATCAGACAAGGTAGTCCTACTGGACAGCACCCTGTGTCATCTCTAATTCTACTGTACAGCCTCCTATATCATTTCTAGCCCTACTGAACAGCATCCACTATCATCTCTAGTCTACTCAACAGCTTACTCTGTGCCTAGTAGCACTGAAAAAACTCCTCTATCATCCTTAGATTTCCACCAATGGAAATGTCTTAACTTTCCTCCAATACCAACACTGTTTATAACACTGATATGCATGAAACTTCACATGTGGGGTGTTTGATTTTATGTCACTCAGGAGGGTCAGTTCAATCTGCAACTAAAGTGATTGGAACAATGATGTGCCTTCTGCTAATGTCATATTAGATAAAGAAAATTCAGCAGCACAGCAAAGAACATGTATGTTAACTGCATAAATGGCGTGTCATAAATGTATTACAATGTAATTACTGTGAACCGATTTTTCATAACACCATGAAAATACAATGAAAAATGTACTGCCTTCAACCAGTAATTTATGGAAACCCTGCAAGTTGTCCAATGCAAAAAACAAATCCTATAGGTGTACAGTTACTCCAAAAAATCTACAAACATTTCAACAATGGATTCCATTTTTGTGCTCAAGAGCTACTCTTTTATTCACACACTGGACAACATAAGTTTTATGTACATAAACACTGAGATAATAGATAAAGGTTTTATATTGTATCAAATCACCATTAAGCAACTTTAATCCTTTCCGTGCTGAATTTTCTTTGGCCGATTTAGAGTAAAGAAGCTTCCACATACAATTATATTTGACAGTAATCTAACCAAACCCAACCTAACCTAGAATGGAAAGGATTAAACTCAATTTAAACAACACATCAGTATTCAGATTCACACATTCCACATTGCCATTCAAACTGGTTAATGCAGACCTTAGTAGTGCACCACACATCAGAGACAAGGGGTGGAGGTGGGGGCATATACACAATGTTACAACCACATGGTTTTCATTTTAAGGACTGAAGTGAAAAGCTACTCATACCAGCACCTCTATTAACATGTTGACTGTGACATCTTAAAGTCTTTTGTGTCAGCACAGTTTGAGGCATGTCACTTTATATAAAAGAGTCACAATGCTGATGAATTACGTACATAGTAACCTAAAAGCCCCAGTGGACAGTCCCTTAGAAGCTGCATGCAAGCAGCAAACACAAGGCAGGGGCTTGAACACATATCCAAGCATTACTGAATGAATATGAGGAATGTGCACCGAGTTCAACTTTGTACACCACAAATCCTACATAAAATACTATGGTACTGAACTTGGTTGTCTAGGTTGAGAAGATGGTACACTTACCACTTGGGGGGGGGGACTAATGTTACATATTTCAGTCTTAATGCTCACAGTTCAGAAACTGGGGATTTAAAATATTCACTCTAGTGGACTGGTAACCAGATTTTAACTTGAGGGTAAGAACTTATTATATGGCAATAAAGGTTCTTAAATCTCTGGGTAATATACAGTTGGCAGCCAGATTTTAGTATGGATACAAAGTTATTAGTATTGTAAATCATTGAGTAGTATAGGAATGGCGGTCAGACTTTAGTACAGGTACAAAGGTATCAGTTCTGAAGTCATGCAACCGTCAGCTAGTAAGACCACACACATATGCCACCACTGTAATGCAATGCAAGGTGGGAAGTGGTTGAATGGGTATTATTACTACTACTTGAAACTGAAATTTTTAAAGCAGTTTACATTAATCTCACTTTGACAACCAGTCAACAAAACATGCAGGCAATGGAACACAAGAAGGAACTGGATGGGCAGTACTCAAACCTAACACAAACTTGCAATGACTCATTTTTAAATAGTAATTACAGTTAAGTAAATTAAAATTTAATGAAAATAAAGAGCTCACATATTTTAGAGGCACTTACACTTAAATGTGTTACTTTTAAGGTAATATTAGTTTATTGAAATAAACAAGTTTATTGTATATACTGACTGTACTGAATTCTTATATACAGTATATGACAAAATTAACTAAATGTGAAATATCTCAGTTAGTATTTCCACAATAAATTCAGCAATTTAGGCAGTAATTATTATGTTTAATGCATATAATCATGATCAAATGCTAGGGTTAACACAATGGCATGTTTGTAGAGTGCAAATCAGATGAGAAGCAAACAGATGTTGCATAAAATTCAACCATCTTTATGAATGTAATCAACAGTCTGGCAAGCAAAGTGATAAAAATAGCCACCTCATTGCCAGAATGTTCCTATCAAGTTATATTTTATTCCAATTAATTGCACATTAATAGCAAAAAATTTTACTATTCGACAGTGTATCCTCCTACAAGCTTCAGCTATTTTTAGCAATCGTGTGGGAGTATGTTAACACAAAGGAATTCCAATTTGATGTAGGAACATATCATCAATTGCGCATAATAGATTACAATATCAAATAAACATCAGTCAATATTAAATGTCTAAAGAAGCTAAAATCAGGTTAAGCAAATAAAACGTGTGTGTGCAGTTCATGTTAAAAACCATTTCTTCTTATACATTATGGTAATTATATACCTCTTTGCAACCAAACATCCGTGTATGTATAATTCATTTTGACTATAAATTGGTCACAATCTTGTAGCAATAATTAAATAGAATTAAAACCTCCATAATGGTACAGTATGCAAACTAATGTATTTCTTATGACAGAGCTAAAATGAAAAGTTTAATCAATTATGTAATCCGCACACACACGTGTGTGTGTGTACATTCATGCTGATTAGTAGTATGTGATCCATAATAAACCACTCTAGACTGAATCTGCTTACAAACCCTAACTGGATGTCAGGTCTCTGTTCATATTACACACATTACTTCATAACAAGGGGTTGTGTTCTCCTGTGTTTTGTTTACTGATTAAAATACAGTAAAGCTGAATATAGAACTTCTCTAGACAATTCATGCATAAACCTTTTCAAGCTAGCTGTAAAAAATTCCATGGTATCAAGCAGTGAGCGAGTCATGTTGTTGATTATGCATTATGCAGAGGCAGATTGTGGGTTGTATTGATGTATCTTTTGAGTTTTGCCCACACGTCTGGCCCATACAAAACTCCCTGCAGGTGTTGCACTTTATTTTTTAAATTCCACAGTTCTGGTACTTCCTTTGTTGTTTCTTTGGTTTCTCAGGTTACATATATTATTTGAGGCTCGAAATGCTATGAAGAGATCAGTATTTTTGAAGAAACTGGTAACCTAATTAAATGGCTGGCAGTTAAAACTGAGCCTTGTACTGTAACATTTTGGTGCTGTCTCATTGTGATTCATAGTGTGAAGTTTGTGTTTAATTTTCATATTTAACTATGTCATTATGTTAATGTTTTGTACTATTTGCAATATTGTGTTCATTTCTGGTTGTCTTCCCTGAGGCATTATTAAAGGTAAGATGTGCATTCTGTTGATAAAAAACTGTAAGCTATCAGTTTTTGTTCTGTAGGGTGATTAGAAGTTAAGTGAATAGTAGTATCAGTATGTAATTCATTCCACCTTTCATATCACTCATATCACAAGAAATCCATTAATTTGCAACTGTACAATTATTGAGGTTTTATTCTAATTGTTTATTTCTACAGGACATTAATCCATTTATAGTTGAAGATGAATGTACATATCCAAATGTCTGGCTACAAAATAAAAAGTGGAAACAATATTGTAATGCACAAGAAAAATAGTTTTTAACAAGGAAGTGCAAACTCTCTATTTTCTTAACCGAATTTTTGTTTTTTTATACATATAAATTGATATTGTAATCTATTATGAACAGCTGATGATGCAATGTTCCTATATCAAAATGAAATTCCTTCGTGTAAACAATCTCCCCGAAGGTGGTTAATTATAGCCAAAACATGTAGGTGGATACATAAGAGACTAATAAATTTGTACAGCACTATGAATGTGCAATTAGTTGAAATAAAATATAAGTAAATATGTGTATTGCACAAAACACGTACAATGTTCCTCACTTCTATCAGAAAGGAAATGGGAAGACATCCATATAATTGAAGATCAACATAATCCCTCACAACAACCCGTCTTTGAAATCTGATGTATTAGCCATCTATTCCTACATCTGGCCTTCATATGTTTAGGAAAAATAATAAAACAAAGAAATTCTGTACACCAACTGGAGACAGCAGCCTCAACAAGCACCATAAAATAGTCATCAACTATTTTCAGGAAACTAAAATATCTCTATCAGATTTTCTATTTAAGTTTCATTTTACCCATGAGCAAGACAACAATGCAGATATGGAAGATAATGGTATAAACTAAACTCCGTGGCCTTAGTCCGCACGCGAACTATACCGACAGAGTGGCCGCCGCCGGTCAGCGAAGTTAGAGCCAACTTTTGTGGATAGAGGGGTGTCACGTGGTCAGCGCAACGGGTCCCCACAGCCGTTAATCTCTGTTTTCTAGACCTGGAGCCGCTACTTTTTTCATTCAAGTAGCTCCTCAGTTGACCT
>Ga0123353_10004060_pt1 | contig 18748 bp, 16 predicted proteins | sample TergutLab28metaG_3_FD_92763 | JGI IMG/M metagenome (GOLD analysis project Ga0123353, IMG submission 92763) | Labiotermes labralis P3 segment gut microbial communities from Petit-Saut dam, French Guiana - Lab288 P3 | ecosystem: Host-associated > Arthropoda: Insects > Digestive system > Gut ... | reverse complement strand
CGCGCGCCGCTGGTACTGGCCCCTGGTGTGAAAACCGGGCTCAACATCAAAATCGACAACCCCGCGCAGCTGGGCGCGGATCTTATCGCCACGGCGGTTGCCGCCAAAGCGCTGTACCCCCTGCCCTGCCTGATCGTGGACCTTGGCACGGCCACGAAAATCAGCGCCGTGGACGCCGCGGGCAGCATGCTCGGCTGCTCCATCGCGGCAGGCATCGCCATTTCGCTGGAGGCCCTGGCCGCGCGCACATCGCTGCTGCCACGCATCGCGTTCGAATCCCCGGGCAAAACCATCGGCGCAAACAGCGTGGAAAGCATCCAGTCCGGCACGGTGTTCGGCACCGCCTGCATGATCGACGGCATGCTCGCCCGCATGGAGGCGGAACTCGGAGGGCCCGCCGCCGCCGTGATCGCAACCGGCGGGCTTTCAAAGGATATCATCGTCCACTCGTCGCGCGAAATCATCCACAACGAGGACCTTTCCCTGCTGGGCCTCCGGGAGATTTACGCGCGCAATCGGGGATGATCGATATACATTACATGCGCTGCATCTTTGTTAAGAGCAGCAGCTAGGAGGAAATCATGGCAACGTTCCACAGGCAAAAAATTTATCGGCTGACTATCTATGCAATGCTCACTGCAATCATTATCATCATGACATTCACTCCCCTGGGCTATATCACAACGCCCGCTCTGGCCATTACACTCATCCACCTGCCCGTCATCATCGCCGCCGTTACCCTCGGCATCCCCGGCGGAATATCCATGGGCCTGGTATGGGGCGTCACCTGTTTGATCAAGGCGGTCGCCGCGCCACCAAGTCCCATTGAAGGCATCATCTTTCGTAATCCTCTCGTTGCGGTTTTGCCGCGCGTTTTGGCGGGATTCCTGGCGGGGCTCATCTTTTGGGCGCTTAGCCGCAATGGCAAAGACGTCAAAACAGCCTTTGCGGCGGGCGCTTCGGCCCTTGGCGGGGCGCTGACCAATACTGTCGTAACCCTCACCATGCTTTATGCGCTTTACCACGCCGAAATCGGTCTGGGCGAGCTCGCCCATTTCAGCGGGCTTGCGAAATTCATCGGCGCCGCCTTCGCCGTCAACGCGCCGCTGGAAATCGCGGCGGCGGTATTGCTCGCCGTCCCCGTGAGCGTCGCTGTCAAGAAAGCGATGAAGCGCGCATAGGTATATTTCTCATGATCCGGAGGAATCGCATGCAACCTTCCGCCGCCGTAACAACTGCGGTCAAGCTTGAGTTTCAGCTCCCAAAGCCGGAAGACGCTCAGTGGGCCCAGCCCCTGCTGTACGCGGCAGGCCGCATGGGCTGCGAGTTTTGCTTCGGCAATATCTTTGCCTGGAGCTTGCAGTACACCACAGAAATCGCGCGGGGGGACGGCTTTTTCTTTTCGCGCAATACCTCGCATCACACCGGCCACAAAGCCTACTGCTTCCCCATCTGCGTTTCCCGCGGCTGCGACGAACGCGATGTAAGGGCGCTGCAGGGCGCGGTCGCGCTGCTGAAAGAAGACGCCCAGGGCAAGAAGCTGCGGCTCTATGGCCTGGAAACCAAGGACGTTACCCGGCTGGAGGCCGCTTTCCCGGGGAAATTCACCTTTGAGCCCGACCGGGACTACTTCGACTACATCTACCTGCAAGCAGACCTGGCCTGCCTCGCGGGCAAGAAGTACCATTCCAAGCGCAATCACATTGCCCATTTTGTGAAAAACCAGAGCGGCTGGAGCTACAGGGAAATTACGCCCGGCGACCTGGACGAATGCCTTGCCATGGCCGGGCGCTGGGAGGCGTTGCATGCCGGCCGCGACCCAGCGGGCCTGGAGCAGGAAGCCCGGGCGCTGCACCGCGCGTTCGCGCATTACGATGACTTCGGCATGCGGGGCGGATTGGTGCGCCTGGGCGGAAAGCTGGCCGCCTTCACCGTGGGGGAACCATTGAACCAAACCACCTTCGTTACCCACTTCGAAAAAGCATATCCGGATATCCCCGGGGCGTACCAGATGATCAACCGCTGCTTCGCCGAGCAAACCCTGGCAGGCTTCAAATACATCAACCGCGAGGAGGATCTGGGCAACGAGGGCCTGCGCCGGGCAAAGCTGTCTTATCATCCCGCCATGCTGCTGGAAAAATTCCGGGCGACGGAGATTCTATGATCCGATTCATCACATCCAGCGATTTTTCGCAGATATCCCACATTTGGCAAACCTGCTTCGGCGACGGCGAGGACTATGTCCGGCTGTTCTGGGACCACTGCTTCCCACTTTGCCGGGGGTTGGCGTATGAATGGGACGGCAGGCTTGCCGCCATGGCGTTTTTACTGCCGGGAGCGCTTGCCTTGCGCGGAGAATCCCATCCGGCGGCCTATGTTTACGCCGTGGCCACCCTGCCGGAATACCGGGGGCGGGGCATCGCGGCGGCGCTGACGCGGCGCGCGGCGGATTTCGTCCGGGAGGAGGGAGGGGCGGCCCTGTGCCTGCTCCCCGCCAGTGAAAGCCTCTACGCGTATTATGCGAAACTGGGCTTTGTGACTGGATTTATGAAGCAAAATCAGACGCCAGAGGCAAAAGGCAATTCACAGGAATTTGATCCGGATTTGGCCGCTGCGTATCGCAAGGCTTGCTGGGACAAGCTTGGGTATTTCGCGTGGTCCCCTCCCCTGCTGGACTACATGGCAAAGGAGCATCTTCATCGCGGCGGCGAAATTTTGCTGGAGGAACATGGCTATGATTTTGTCGGCCGCGAACGCTGTGTATGTGCGCCCACCGGTAAACCGGGCGGCATGCTCCTGCCCCTGAACGAGCATGGCAGGCAATGGCTCGCGCGGACTGACCGACGAGGATATTTGGGGCTAACATTAGACTAGTTCCGGGGTAATTTTATGAAGCCATACGTCATCGGGATCGCGGGCGGCAGCGCCAGCGGAAAAACCACGTTCGCGCTGGCGCTGTCGGATGCGCTGCGCGGCCTGGACACGCTGGTTATGCACATGGATTCCTACTTTAAGCCGGAGCGGCAGCGGCCCCGGTCGCGGGCGCCCATCACGGGCAAAACCTACCTGGACGACAACCATCCCCTCACTATGGATTTGCCAAAGCTGGCGGACGACCTGGCAAAAAAGATTGCGAAGGGCAGGCGCCAGGTCATCATCGTGGAAGGGCTGCTGACATTGCACGACCCGGCGATTTATGGGCAGCTGGACCTGAAGCTATTCATCGACTGCCGCGCGGACGAGCGGATTGTCCGCAGGCTCCGGCGCAATATGGAAAGCGGCTTGAAATTCGACCAGATTTCCGAAATCTATCTCGATCTGGTGCGCTACCGGCACGATGAATACGTGGAGCCGTCCAAATGGCGCGCGGATATCATCCTGAACGGCTCAAGTCCTTCAAATATCGCACTGGAACTCATTGCGAATGACATCAAAGGGAGGTTCCCATGATTTACGAATTCTTCGCGGAGGGCTTTGAGGAGCTCGAAGCCGTCGCACCGCTGGATCTCTTGCGCCGGGCGGGTGTCCCGGTGCGTTCTGTCGCATTGGGCGATAACAAAACCGTCACCGGTTCCCACGGCATCGCGGTCACCTGCGACTTAACAGAGGCTGAACTGGACATGCTCTCTGTTTCCGGCGTGATTTTGCCCGGCGGGCCGGGGCACAAGCTCCTTGCGGCTTCTCCTTGCGTGAAAGCCGCACTGGAAACCGCGGCAGCCAAAAATGGGCTTCTGGCCGCCATCTGCGCCGCGCCAAGCATATTGGGCAGATATGGCTATCTGAATGGCAAGCGCGCCTGCTGTTTTCCCGGGTTCGAAGAGAAGCTCATCGGCGCACGGATTTCGTACGAGCCCGCCATACGTGACGGCAATGCGATCACATCCAGGGGGGCGGGCACCGCAATCGAATTCGCGCTGGCGCTCATCGCCTTTTTGTGCTCGAAAGAAAAGGCCGATGAAATCGCGGCCCAAATTCAAAAAAAATGAAAGAAAAAAAGGTACTGCGGCAGGAATTGGCCGCCAAACGAAACGCCATCCCGCCCGAAGCAAAACACGCGTGGGACAAGGCAATCTGCAAAGCGCTTTCCGGCATATTGAAGGAATACGAGTTCGTGCTGGCCTTCTACCCCATCGGCTCCGAGCCGGATATTTTAGCCGCGCTAAAGGAAAGCGCAGCAACGATCGCCCTGCCCAAGTGCGACCCCGTCACCAACGAAATGCGATTTTATCACGCCAACTGGGAAACACTATCCCCGGGTGCGCATGGCATCCCGGAACCGAAAGAGAATTCGCGATTCGCAATTCGCAATTCGCAATTGTGCTTGGTTCCAGGTTTGGCTTTTGACCGCGAAGGCTATCGCCTGGGTTACGGCAAGGGCTACTATGATCGATTCCTGGCGCAGAATGAAATTGAAACCCTTGGCATTTGCTACGAAGCCATGTTATTTGACCATCTGCCGCGCGGCGCGCAGGACATTCCTGTCCGGAAAATACTTACAGAAAAACCATCAAGCATGTGGAGGACAATGTATGAACAATAGCAGAGGGCCCCAGCAAAACGACGACAGGGAACCGTTCCGGCTGGATATCAGCTTCGACTACGACCAGAACGCCATGGAGCTCAATTCCGTACTGGAGGACACGCCATCCTCCCGCGGCGAGGTGTATTTTTCGAACCGTTACGCCGCGCCGCAGCCCGAGCTCCAGCCAAAAAGGAAGGCGGGAAAGCGCCATGCGGGCGGCGTCATCACCATGCTGTTGATGATGTCCCTTGCGGTTTCCGGCGTGCTTTCGTATGTCGGCATCACCTTTTTGCAGGACGTGTTTGCTCTGCGCGGCGAATACAGCCACCGGGAAGCGGAGTTTTCCCTGGACGCCGGCCAAAGCACAAACGAAATCATTGATATCCTGGCACGCAACGGGCTCATCCGCCAAAGGGCCCTGGACAAGCTATATATTGGCTTCACCTTCTATATCAGGAATCAGAATGTAAAAGACCCCAAGCAGCCGGAATACCTGCCCGGCAAATATACGGTTTCCACACAGCTCGGGCTCGAGGAAATGCTCAACCATTTTAAATCCAAGCCCAAGTCCGCCGAAACGGTGCACCTGCTGTTCCCCGAAGGCTTTACCGTGAAGCAGATCATCGAAAAACTCAGCACCAACCGTGTGGCCTCCGCGGATTCTCTCAAGCGCGTCATGCTCAATTCCCAGTACGACTACCCGCTCCTGAAGGACACCAATGTGCCCGGCCGTTATTACCGATACGAGGGATATCTGTTCCCGGATACCTACGAATTCTTTGTAGGCGACAATGTAAACAGCGTGTTCCAGCGCTTTTTTGAAAACTTTGAGAAAAAATGGGCGGAATACGGCTTTAAAAAGCAGGCCGAGGAAGCTGGTCTGACATTGGACCAGGTGGTCATCCTGGCCTCCATTATCCAGAAGGAAGCCGCCAACATCGATGAAATGACGCTGATATCCCGTATTCTCCGCAACCGGCTGGCCCGCCCGGGCGTCTATCCCCTGCTGGAATGCGACTCCACGCGCGATTACGTGAACACCAATATCGCCACGGAAATGGACGCGCATTCGGCTGATTTTTACGGCGGGATCTACAACACCTACCGTGCCGCGGGGCTTCCCGCGGGGCCGATCTGCAACCCCGGCGTCGCGGCGATCGACGCCGCCCTCAACCCCAGCGCAAAAGCGGAGCACAAGGATCTTTACTACTTCCAGCATGACAAAACCGGCAAGATTTACACCGCCAAAACCAAGGCCGAGCACAACGCGAACACCACGGCCATTGTGATTGCCGGGCTGCGGCAGTAGAATGTACAAATTACAAACTACAATGTACAGTTTGTGACGCTTGCCCATACCATATTTGTACATTGTAATTTGTACACTGTACATTGAATGGAGCAACATATGCAATGGACGCCGGAACAAGAGCAGGCCATCGAGTCCCGGGGGGGCACGGTGCTGGTGAGCGCCGCCGCCGGCTCCGGCAAAACCTCGGTGCTGGTGGAGCGCGTGCTGCGGCGGCTGTGCGACCCGGCGCGTCCGTGCAAAATCGACGAGCTATTAATTGTAACATATACCCGAGCGGCGGCGGCGCATATGCGGGAAGAAATCGCCAAGGCCCTTGAAAAAAAACTGCGGCAGGAACCAGGGAACCTGCACCTGCTGCGGCAAAAGCAATCGCTGCCGCTGGCCGAAATCTGCACCATCGACAGCTTTTGCATGCGCCTGGTAAAGGAACATGGGCTGCTGCTGGGCCTGCCGCCGGAGCTGCGCGTGCTCGACCAAAGCGAGCTGCTGCTCTTACGCGCCCAAGCGGCGGAGGAATGCCTCGAAGCGGCCTACCTGGCGGACGAACCGGCGTTTCAGCGGCTGGGGCTTTTGCTGGAGGTCGGCGGCGACGACAGGCAGCTCATCAAACGCGTGCATCAGGCGGCGGACCTTGCCCTGGCAAGCCCGGACCCAAGGGCATGGCTCAATGGGCTGCCTATGGCTTACCAATCAAGCCTGCCGCCGCGGGAGACCCCCTGGGGCAGGCTCCAGCTGGAGGAGGCCGCCGCGCGCCTGGAGTATAGCATGGCCCTCTGCGCGAAAAGCCTGGCCGATTTGGAGGGCGACCTCCTCTTGCAAAAGCAATACGCCCCCGCGTTCCGCGCTGATTTGGCTCTCGCGGAAGAGCTTCTGACGCTCGTGCGCGCGGGGGACTGGGACGCGCTGTATTACAGTAATCCAAAGCCCGTTAGCTTCAAACCCAAGCCAAAGGAATGCGATGAGACTCTGGTGGAACGCTGCAAGGCGCGGCGGGAAACCATCAAGGAGTCGCTCACGGGCCTGCCAAAGCTGTTCTGCGTCAGCACCGCCGGGCATCTGGAGGACATGGCGGCCATCGCGCCCGTGGCGGAAGCCTTCGCGGCCCTCGTGCTGGATTACCTGGACCGGTATAAGGACCTGAAAATGCAGCGGCAGGCGTCGGAATTCAATGACAATCTGCACTGGGCCATTGCGCTATTAACTGACGAAGATGGCGGCCGTACAGATATCGCGCGGCAGCTTGGCAAGCAATACCAGGAAATTCTGGTGGACGAATACCAGGACGCCAATGCCGCGCAGGAGCGGCTGTTCCAGGCGATTTCCCGGGACGGGGCGAACCTCTTTCTCGTGGGGGATGTCAAGCAGAGCATTTACCGCTTCCGCCAGGCGAACCCCGCGCTCTTTATGGAAAAGCGGCGCAGCTTCGCGCCATATGACAGCACGGCCTACCCCGCCTGCATTTTGCTGGGCAAAAACTTCCGCTCCCGGCCCGGTGTCGTCGATTGTGTGAATATCGTCTTCCGGCAGCTCATGCGGGCGGACGCCATGGAGATCGAGTATTCCAGGGAAGAGGAGCTCATCTGCGGCAGGGAATTTGATCCGGCTGACGCGCCGGATGCCGAGCTGCACCTGCTGCGCTGCAGCGAGGAGGATATCGTCGAGGCCGAGGCCCGGTATATCGCGGGCTGGATCGCTGCCGAAATGGAGCGGACCGGCCGGCGTCCCGGGGATTTCTGCATTCTGCTGCGCTCGGACAAAAAGCCCGGCATGGCCTATGCCGCGGCCCTGCAGCGGGTGGGCGTGGAGGCCTATGCCACGGAAAGCGAGAGCCTCTTCCAAAGCCGGGAGGTCCAGCTGCTGCTGAGCCTGCTGCGCGTCATCGACAACCCCGTGCAGGATATCCCCCTCGCGAGCGTTTTGCTCTCGCCGTTTGTCGGGTTCACGCCGGACGATCTCGCGCAGCTGCCCAAAGCGCAAAGCCTGTTCCAGTCTTTGCAGGAATCAGGAGTCAGGAGCCAGGAAACAAGAGCGGCTGCTTTCTTGGAACAATTAAAAATTTGGCGCAGAATCGCCGCTTCCAACGCCCCCGGCGATTTGCTCCGCCATTTGCTGGAGGACACGGCCCTGCCGGAGATCGCCGGGGCCATGCGCCACCCGGCCCGCCGCCGCGCGAATCTGCACCGCCTGACGGAATACGCCGCCGCCTTCAGCGAGCGGCCCGGGGCCAGCCTCTCGGGATTTTTGCGGTACATCGACCGCGTCGAGGCCGACCAAAGCCTGCTGGCCGTCAATGTCATCTCCGAAACGGCGGATGTCGTGCGCGTCATGAGCATCCACAAATCAAAGGGGCTTGAGTTTCCCGTATGCATTCTGGCCCGCTGCGGGGCGCAGTTTAATCTGCGGGACTTGAACTCACCCCTGCTGCTGCACGATCAACTGGGCCTGGGCCTTCAGCGCCCGGATATGGCGGCGCGCGTTCGCCTGCCCACACTGCCGCACATGGCGATGAAAACCGCCGGCAAATGCGGCGCGCTCAGCGAGGAGCTGCGCCTGCTCTATGTGGCGATGACCCGCGCCAAGGAGCGCCTTGTGCTGCTGTGCGGCATGGAGGAGCCGGAAAAGAGCCTGTGTACCCTCGCGGGGCGGCTCACGAACGAAGCGCGGTTTCCCCCTGCCCTGCTCTGGAGCGCAATCAGCTTTGCGCATTGGCTGCTTCCCGCTTTGTCGCGCCAGCCCAATATGATTGTCTTCGCGGAACCTCCGCCGGTTGAATCTCTCCGCTTATCCGCTAAAGAATCCTGCCTCCCGCCTCCTGATTCCTGCCTCCTGCGCGAAGTCGCAACGCGGCTCGCGTACCGCTACCCCTACCTATCGCTCACGCGGCTGCCCGCCAAGCGCGCGGTGTCGGAGCTCACCGAGCAGGCCCAGCAGGAGCGCTTCGCCTTTTCCACCCGCCCGGACTTCACCCGCCAGGATTCCATTTCCGCCGCCCAGCGCGGCACCGCCATGCACGCCTTCCTGCAATTCGCGGATTTTAGACGTGCTGCCGCTGGCTTGGATCAGGAAATTGAGCTGCTGCATCAGCTTGGCTACCTGACCAAACGCGATACCCAAGCATTAGAAAAAGTAAAACTCCGGCAGTTTTTCGGCAGCGAATTTTGCGCCCGCATGCTGCGCGCCCCGGCGCTGCTGCGCGAAAAAAAATTCACCCTGCGCATACCGGCATCGGAACTGTGCGAGCCGCAAACGCAAAGTGATTTGTTTGAAATCGCCATAACAGGCGGCGAAACCATCGTCGTGCAGGGGATCGTTGACTGCGCGTTCGAGGAAAACGGCAGGCTCATCCTGCTCGACTACAAAACCGACCGCGTGGAAAGCCTGGATACCCTGCGGGAGCGCTACGGCGGGCAGCTACGGCTCTACCGCAGGGCCATGCGCGAATGCTTCGGCATGGAGGTCGCCGAAGCCCTCGTCTATTCCTTCTGGCTGGGGGCGGGCGTCAGGATTGAGGATGCAGGGCGCATGGATTGATCCTCCGCCTTTGCCGCCTCAAAGACCTTCATTTTTTCCTGCAATGAATTGAGCTCCTCCTGGGTCATGGGGAACCGGCTGGGCGTGAAATTATGGCGCAGCAGCTCCCACGCGATCAAATCCTGCGATTCCCCCGCCGCCGCGCCCATCGTTTCCAATACCGTGCGTTCGGCGGCGTTCCACATGCTCAGCAGCACTGAGCGCCCAAGCATCGGCAATAGCTTGCGTATGGCGCGCTGCGCGAAGTTCAGCGATTGGAACCGCAGCTCCAGCGAAGGCGGCAACGCTGTGAAATCCACCAGAGCGCATGCCGTTTCGGCCGCTGTTTCGGCCGCATACTCCTGCGCGGCGGGGCAGCCAAAGCTGAACTGGAACCCCGCCTGCGGCAGTTCTCCCGTGCCCGCGATGAAACTCACGAACCGCAGGTGCTCCGGCGGCACGGCGCCGGTCAGCAATTCAGCCAGCATCGCCTCCGCCAGGGATTGCTGCTCCTCGTCGATCACGCACCGCATCCGCGCGCCATGCGCAAGGCACGTGAGGAACGCCGTGTCGTGCAGCGCTTCCATAAAGCGCTCGTCCCGGGGCAAAAGCTCCGGGCGGCGCGGCAGAACCCCTTCCATAAAAATTTCGGCGCTTGTGTGCTCCATGCCGCGCAGGTCCACGGCCCGCAGCGTTTGCCGCCACGAAAAGCCCTGCTTTTCCCCGCGATAGAGCACAAGATAGCCGCCCCCGGGCACGGCCAGAGGGATGCACGCCAGCCCCCATGGCCGCATGGAATTCGTATTGGTAAAGCCCCCGCGCAATATGCTCGCCGCCGCGCGGATTTCTTCGGCAAGAGCAGCGTCGCCTCCTAACATGGCGCACAGCCGCGCGAAATCATCCTGCGGCAAGGGCTCCCACAATATCAGCGGCTTCGAAAATCGTATCATCTTGCTTCTTATCCCCTCAATGCCTATCTCTCAATGCCCTATATTCTGCCAATCATCAGCATGCCCTTATCTGTTACGATAAACCCGGCCTCGGTGCGCACGGTTCTTGCGGGCGTGATATCCGCGATGGAATGGTTGGCCGCTTCTTCCAACGAAATCAATCGACCATTGGCGTCAATACAGGTAAAAATGCGCTCCAGGCAAACGCTGCGCAGCACCGATTGCAGCACGAAGCTCGGCGGCGCGAAATAATCCACATGCAGGTACAAATTGCCGCTGTCTTCCTCCAGCGAAAACAGCTGCCCGCGCGGGTTCGGCGCAAACAGCGGGCGTATGCTCTCGCCGCCCAGCTGCAGCAGCGCGTCGCGGTTGCTCAGGCCCACCGTCAGGAACTGGTAACGCGGCAGGCGCGCGCGGCCCAGGAAAAAGGCCCGCATGGCCTCCTCCTGCTGTTCGGGCGGCGGCGCCGGCGCCTCTTCCCGCATGAGGATGCGCCGCAGCAGGGTGTTCTGCGCCGGAGCCGGCATCACACGCGCCCCTGCGAGCGCCGGTTCCCGTGGCTGCTGCCCGGAGGCATCCTGGCGCGCCGTGCCCCGTGGATGCGCCTCAAACTCCGATGTATCCATCAATGGGTGCGCGGAATCGGATTCCGGCACGGGATCGTGTGGATGCGGCGGCAATGCGATCACCCGCTCGCGCGCCTTTACTCTGTTTACTCGGTAACCCCGCAGAAGACGCCGCAGCTGCCGGGAGCGTTCCCGCAGCTCCAGGAGCCATTTGCGGCCAAACAGCTGCCCAAGAATCAGCGCGGCAAGCAGGAATACAAGCAGCCCAAGCGCCACGATATACGGCCCCGCGCCGACGCCTTCACGCTTCGCGGGCGATGAATTCCCCGCTTCTGTTTGCGCGGCTTCCTCCTCCCCGTCGCGAAGCTGGAGCGAAACGCCCTGCTCTTCCGAAAAAGCGCTCAGCGCCGGAGCGCCGCCCAGGGACATCGGCATGGCCAGCGCGCCCCGCCGCTGCTTGTCCGGTTGCGACGTAAACGCGAATTCCGCCCGGTTTTGCTGAAACACCGCGTCCACCCGCAGCGTCTCCAGGCCCTCCAGCTGCTCCCAGACGCCCAGCGTGCAGGCGCCGTAGAAAAAATTCCCCCGGGCCACCACTATGCGTACCCAGCGCATGCCGTTGTCGTCAAGCCTGCTGAGCGCAAGGGAGTATTCGCCTCCCGCGAACTCCAGCAACGGGAGCGTCTTATTTTTGGCCAGCTGTTCCAGGCTCGCCGCGAGTGGCACCTGCAACACAAAGCCTTCCCGCGCGGCCACGGCAGGCGCAAAGGGAAGCGCAAACGCCAGCGCAATTGCCAGCACCAGCAGCCTATGGTAGAAACGGCGCAATATCACCACCGCCTTTCCAGGGCCGGAACAATGTCAAATTCACTGTTGTGAAGTGATAAATCTTCATTCCGTTGCCCTTATTGATATATTCTACCATAATTTGTCGCAATGTCAAGTCATTTTACTCACAGATATGATACAAAAAAATAAAAAAGCCGCAAATAGAGGGAGTACGCAATGGAAATCCGGCAAATCATGGAACCATCTGAAAAATCAGAAATTTGTTCTTTCATTTTGCAGGCCCTGCCCCGGTGGTTCAGCAACGCGGACGCCAACGCCGCTTTCATCAAAAACGTGCGGGAAATGCCTTTCTTGGCTGCCATGGAAAATGATGAGGCCATCGGCTTCATCGCGCTGGAGCTGACAGAACAGGCTGCCGATATCCACGTCATGGGCGTGCTGCCGGATTATCACAGGCGGGGCATTGGGCGGCAATTAATCGCGCGCTGTGAACAATATTGCCTTTCGCAAAACATTCCGGTCATGACAGTAAAAACCCTGGCGGGAACGCACCCCAGCAAAAGCTACGCCAAAACGCGGCTGTTTTACGAGGGAATGGGCTTTGCGCCGGAAAAAATCACGGAGGAGTGGGGAAGCGAGCAGCAATGCCTGCATATGCGCAGGCGGCTGGCGCCCGAACTCTGGGATATCTATAACAGCGGGCGCAATAAAACCGGGCGGCTGCACGAGCGCGACGCGCCCCTGGCGGTCGGCGATTACCACCTGGTGGTGCATGTATGGATCCGCAACAGCAGGGGCGAATGGCTCATGGACAAGCGCGCGCCGGAAAAAACCCTCGCGCCGAATATATGGGAGACCACCGGCGGCTCCGCTCTGGCGGGCGAAACTAGCCTCGAGGCCGCCCTGCGGGAAACGAGGGAGGAGCTGGGTATCACCCTGCGGCCCGCAAACGGGTATCTCTGGCGCAGCCTGCGGCGCGGCGATGATTTCTGCGATGTCTGGATATTTGAGCAGGATGTGTCCCTCGCGGATATCATTTTCCAGCCCGGCGAAACCTGCGACGCCCGCTGGGCCGCCGCCGGAACCATCCGCGCCATGATGCGGGAGGGCACGTATTTTCCGACGCCATATTTTGAGGAGCTGGCCGCGGGGGTAACCATCCGCCGGGAACAGCCAGCAGATTATGACGAGGTTTATGCCCTCGTGAAGGCCGCTTTCGCAACCCTGCCCCATGGCGACGGCACGGAAGCGGATTACCTGCATGCGCTTCGAACGAAAGATACGTTCATCCCGGCGCTATCTTTTGTCGCGATTGCATATGGCAGCGAGAAAATTGTGGGGCAGATCGTGCTGTACCAAACTATTGTCACAACGCGGGACGGCCCGCGCGCGCAGTTGCTGCTTTCGCCCATCAGCGTGCACCCGGCGCAGTTTCGGCGGGGCATCGCCAGGGCCATGACAGAACACGCGCTGGCCAAAGCGAAGGCCATGGGTTACGGCGCGGTATTCCTTTGCGGCGACCCGGCGATCTACAAAAAGCTGGGCTTTGCGCCGACGCATGTCTATGGCATCTATCATGTAAAGGACGCGGCGGCGGAGTGGAGCATGGCGCGGGAACTTTACGAGGGCGCGCTGGATGGGCTGAAGGGATTGGTGGACATCATCTAAATATTATTTCATTTTCCTCTTGACACTTTCATTTGAACAGCGTATAATAGGGTATAGGGGTATGCCCTATTTATTTTTGAAAGGAAATCAACATATGAAACAATGCTTGGACGCGCCGGCAATCATCAATCGGCTCAAGCGAATCGAGGGCCAGGTGCGGGGGCTGATCAAAATGATTGAGGAGGACAAAAGCTGCAACGATATTTTGATCCAAATTGGCTCGGCGAAGGCAGCCTTGCACAAAACCGGGCAGGTCATTTTAGAAAACCATCTGCATACCTGCGTGCTGGACGGCATCCGGGAGGGCAAGGAGGACGAGACCATCAGCAAGCTGTCCTCCGCCATCGAACAGTTTTCGCGGATCGTGTAGGGGGTGACGATTGATGAAACGCATTGGTGTTTTTCTGTCTGGCGTCATTGAATTTCTCAGCGGCCTGCCTATGACCCTGGCGGCCGGCGTTTGTTTGGCGGCAAGCCTGGCGCTCATGCTGCTCAACTTCGAGCCCCCTGTTTACATGAATCCGGCGTGGGTTGCCGTGATGTTCTGCGGCATCCCGCGGGTGTACTGGGCCATGTGGAGCGTAATGAACGGCAAGGGCATGAGAAAAATAACCGCCCCGCTCTTGATTTCCATCGCTATGGCTGCCTCCATCGCCATCGGCGAGCTGTTCGCGGCGGGCGAGGTGGCGTTCATTATGGCCCTCGGCGGGATTTTAGAAGAGAAGACCATTCAGCGCGCGCAAAAAGGCCTGAAGAATCTGATTGGCCTGCAGCCCGCGCAGGGCCGCAGGATCACAGGCGGCAAAGAGGAAATAATTCCCGTGGAAAACATCCAGCCGGGCGATACCCTGCGCGTGCTGCCCGGGGAGGCCATCCCCGTGGACGGCGAGATCCTCGCCGGCAATACTTCAATTGATCAATCCATCATGACGGGCGAGTCGCTGCCGGTGGATAAGTCGGCGGGCGACGGCGTGTTCTGCGGCACGATCAACCGCTTCGGCTCCATCGATCTCACGGCGACGAAGGTCGGCGAGGACTCCTCCCTGCAAAAGCTGATTCGAATGGTGAAAGACGCCGAAAATAACAAGGCCCCCATGCAGCGCATCGTGGACAAATGGGCGTCGTGGCTGGTGCCCGCGGCCCTTTTGATCGCCGTCGCCACTTATCTTATTACCCGGGACATCACGCGCGCGGTGACGGTGCTGGTGGTGTTCTGCCCCTGCGCCCTGGCGCTGGCGACGCCGACCTCCATCATGGCGGCCATCGGGCAGGCGACAAAGCACGGCGTGATCATCAAATCCGGCGACGCGCTGGAGCGCATGGGCCGGGTGGACTGCGTCGCCTTCGACAAAACGGGCACCCTCACCCACGGCAATTTATATGTCAGCGCGGTGGAGGGCGACGTCCTGCAGCTTGCCGCGTCGCTGGAACGTTATTCGGAGCATCCCATCGCGAAGGCTATCGTTGCGCATTATGACGGCGAATATCTTGAGGTACAGGATTTCCTCGCAACGCCCGGCGTGGGCGTGGAGGGAACGGTCGGCGGCAGGCATGTGGTGATCAGCCGCGGCGGCTCAATCACAGTCGATGGCGTGCGCGTGGGCAAAATCACCGTAAAGGACCAGCCAAAGGCATCCGGCGCGGACACAGTCAAGCGCCTGCTTGGCATGGGGGTCCGGGTGGCCATGCTCACCGGGGACAACAAAGAGACCGCCAGCGAAATTGCCGCGCAGGCCGGAATTGATGATGAGAGCGTGTACGCCGGGCTGCTTCCCGCGCAGAAAGTGGAAACCATACAGGCGCTGCGGCAACAAGGCCGCACCGTGTGCATGATCGGTGACGGGGTGAACGACGCGCCCGCCCTCAAGGCCGCCTGTGTTGGCGTGGCGATGGGCGGCATGGGCAGCGACATCGCGGTGGAAGCCGCCGACATCGCGCTGATGGGCGACGACATTTCCAAAATCCCCTACCTCAAACGCCTGTCGAATGGCACGGTCCGGCTGATCAAGTTCAACATCTCCCTGTCCATGGTGATTAATTTCGCGGCGATCACGTTATCCGTGCTGGGACTGCTGGGTCCTGTCACCGGGGCGCTGGTGCACAACGCGGGCTCGGTGCTTGTGGTGCTCAACGCCGCGCTGCTGTATGACAGGAAGTATAGTTAATACTGAACCCCCGGCACGAAACCGGGGGTTTGTGTATTCGCAAGACGTGATCGGCGAACATGAAGGCGGTAAGGCGAGAGGGACACAGTTGAAATTTTGGGAGGGGATTCTTACGGGGGCCCGAGCCCCCTTAAGCGGCGTTTTGGACACTTTTTCGCCGTGGAAAAAGTGTCTGCCCGCGCGGCATGAGCGCAAGTTAACCAATAGATCACGGCTTCCTTGCGCGCAGCGCAACCAAGCCTTCACTTTCACCGGCTATATGCCCCGCCATTCCCAAATCCCCACGCGCCGCCGCCCGCGCCCAGCTCAAAATGCAGCTTGGCGATGCCCAGGTCCAAGATAGCGCCGGTGTTTTTGATATCCGGTATGGCCGCCATCACCTTGCCGCTCTTGAACGAGAACACTACCGGCTGCTTATTGGTCGCGGAGGGCGCTTTCTGCGCGGCCCGCATGCCCGCCATAAACCAGTCTGGCACAGGGGCGTCCGCTTCCATCATATCCTCGGCGCTTTTCGTTTTGCGATGGGTAATGCCATAAATGAGCCGCTCGCGCATGCTGTTTTGCTCCTGCGTATCCCCAAAGGTGATGGTGCACACGATAGTTTCGCCGCCGGAAAGCTTAAACGGGCAAGCCTTGCGGTCAAAGCTGCCGCCCACCCAGCAGGTGCCCAGCCCCAACGCAACCGCGTGGAGCGTCAGCAGCTCGCCGTAATACCCCAGGCGTTCGATTGCCTCGATATCGTTTTTATTTGCGATGAGCCCCGCGTAATGCTCCACGCCGGAAAACATGCCATAGCTTTTGCGCAGGCCGTTGAACGCGCTGCCGTTATGAAACACCAGCTCCATCCTGAGATTCCCCGCCTGGCTGTATTCTTCGGCAAGCGCCTGTAATTTTTCAGCAATGGAAGGTTCCAGTGGTTTCGGGATATATTTGCGCCGCGAATGGCGGATATCGATGGCCTCATGGATGGTCATAGAAACACCCTTTCTAAAAAGATTGATCATTTCAAGGATTTGAAGCGGGAAGGTCTTGCAGGCGCAGGCTTTTGGCGATCGCCGCATGCTCCCTGCCGGTCAGCGCTTCATAATCGAAGTCTATTTGCGCATAGCGGTTCAGGGCAAGATTGTAGGCCAAAACAACCCTGGTCGGATAATAATCCACTTCGGCCGCGCTTTGGCCCTCTTCGATTGGATATTTTTGATAGATCATCAGGGTCGCGCCGCCCTCCATGCCGTCGCCGGAAGTCCAGACCTGTTGATACTCACCGGCGTAGACGAGGCTGCCCATGGGAAGCTGCTGAAACAGTGCGCGGTAGTTTTGCCGCGGGTCTTCAAGAAAGTATTCCTTCTGCTCCTCGGGGATGTCCTCCAGGGAATCCGCGTGAAATTCCGGAATTTCGAGGCCCCGGGGCAGCCGCATGGTCACGGTGACGCCCGCTTCGGGAAAGTCATAGCGTTGGCTCTTATTGGCATCCGTTGTCCAAAACAGTACCGCGGTACCCGCGAGCGCCAGCACCACCGCAGCCGCAATGACCCACTTGCGCTTTTTGAAAAATTCGCCCAGCCGTATCACGCCGATCCCCCCCTTTTATAAGAATTAATTCGTTTCCTCAATCACCACAGCCGCCTCTTTGCGCGCCTTGATTTCCTCGATCATCCTCGCGTGCTTTTTGCGGTCAAGGGAATAGAAGAAGTAGGGAATCAGGGAAGCCGCCGTGCTGATCATACCGATAACCAGCGGGACGGAAAACAGGCCTTCCAGGGTCTCCGGGCTTTGGGTGGGCGCGTTGGGCTGGAACTTGATGTACCAGATGATAATCGCCGTGGAGGTGGAGCCAAAGGCCCCGATGATCTTGCCCATCAAGCCCTCCGCGGCATAGATGATGCCGTCGTTGCGCTTGCCGGTTTTCCATTCCCCAAAGTCCACGCTGTCGGCAATCATGGACCAGTACAGCATGCCGCGCAGGGACCCCGGAATCTCCTTGAGAAACGCGATGAACGCCAGGAATATCTTGGACTGGTACCCCACCTGCCAATGCAGAAGATTGAAAAGTATCTGCAAAACGCCAAGAGCGATCACCAGGCTGCGCTTTTCGAATTTTTTGACAAGCCGGGGGTTCAGCCAGGACGCCAGAATCAGCGCCGGGAAGCCCGCGATGCCGATGATGGGAAGCCATATGGTGCTGCCAAGGTTGTAGTCGTAGAACCACATGCCCGTGTTGCCCGCGCTGATGAGCCCGCCGATGGCGACGGAGATGATCATCACCAAAAACACTTTGTTCTCGAACATGCTCCGGACGATGCCCCAAACCGTTTGCGTTTCCTCCGGCGGGGATACGGTGCGCTCCTTCACGCGGGTATACATCAGGTAGTTGAAAAGGAGGAACGAGGCCGAAACGATGATAGCCGTGGCCAAATATACATACGTTTTGGAGCGGACATCGTCTTTTTTCACGAAGCCCAGCAAAATAGGGATCAGGCCGCCGACCACCGCGCTGCCGCAGTTGGAAAACAGCCGGGACCGGGAAATGATCCCGCTGCGCTCGTTGATATTGGGCGTGATGGAATTATAGTAGCTCATAAACGACGTGCCGCTGAGGGTGTGCAACAGCTCAAAGGGGATATAACACAGCAGGATGAAGCCCACGCGCAGCCACATGTTCAGGCCGTCGTTCGCGCTGAAGCGGATGGGAATGAACATCAGCAGCAGCGTGACCGCGATGGGAAAGGCCGTTGACCTGAAGAATGGCCGCGCCTTTTCGTTGGTATAGGCGCGCTTGTCGAAATACGCGCCCACAATCGGGTCATTGACGCCGTCCCAAATGCGCTTGACCCATTCCAGGGCGGCCAGGCGAATGCCCGTCAGGCCCAGGATATCCGTGTAAAAGTAGTTGGACATGCCCATGATGGAATACGACATATCCCGGAAAAACGCGCTGAGATAAAATGCGAAGCGTTCTTTTTTGGGGACATATTCGGTCTGCTGGGTTTCATCAATGGCTTCAAAGGCATCGGCTGTTTTTTGGTCAAGTTCCATTGGGTTCCCTCTTTCATAATCAAAAATGCGGGCAGCTTACAAGCCGCCCCTACAGGCAGCACGTTAGAATGAAATCGTCTTCCCGCTTGCTTGCGATTTGTACGCCGCTTCGATCATGCGGGTCATAACAATGGCGTCTTCCAGGTCAAGACCACTGGGATTCGGCCCGCCGGCAACAATTGCCGCGAGGAACTGCGCCAGGGGCGATGCGTTTGGCTGGGGCAGCGCCT